>Ga0137403_10000362_pt1 | contig 58184 bp, 51 predicted proteins | sample CZOMad2_1_16fung_FD_122057 | JGI IMG/M metagenome (GOLD analysis project Ga0137403, IMG submission 122057) | Vadose zone soil fungal communities from Angelo Coast Range Reserve, California, USA - CZOMad2_1_16fungal (Hybrid Assembly) | ecosystem: Environmental > Terrestrial > Soil > Vadose zone...
TGCTGTACCAGGACTGAAGGTTGCGGGAAGTTCACATCCGCCGAGGTGATCAGCTTTCTGCCCAGGCTGCCCACGTAGTACGCCTCAACCAGCGTGTCTTTGGTGAGTTGGTACTGCAATCCGTAATTGTAATTTTCCGAGTACGGCGTTCGGAAGTGCGGGTCAACTACGAAAGCAAAGGACACCTTGGGCACGAAAAATTGACCGAGGCGGCCGCTTGCAATGAACGGAAATGGGTTTACCGTGCCGGGTGCAAACGAGTTGAACGGGTCTGCGATCGGGTCGGCGCCGCCGGGGCTGAATCCCGAATAGTTCAGGTTCGACACGTCTCCGAATGGGGGTTGTCCACCGAACTGCAGGTTGAGAGCGCCGTCTTCAATGTCATAGAAAATTCCGAAACCTCCCCGCATGACAAGCTTGGCGTTCCCTAGCACGTCCCAGGAGAAACCAAAGCGAGGCGCAAGGTTGTTCTTGTCCGGAAAGACCATGCCAGAATTCGGGATCCCCGGATCGCCGGGATAGAGCAAGCCGGTCGGCGCATCGGGAAAAACGGTCGACTGTTGCCCCGGAAAGAACCCAATAATGTTGTTGTGGGGATCCTTCTGAGGAGAATTGTACTCGTAGCGCGCACCCAGGTTCAGGGTCAGACGAGGCAGGACCTTCCATGAATCTTGGCCATAGAAATTCAGCGAGTAGGTCCGTATGCCATAGATCGCACTGGAAAACTGGAAATAGTTGTCAGGGAAGCCGCCGACAAAATCAGCGAATCCGTCGCCCGTGAAAGGCGACACGAAGTTGGCGAAATCGAAGCTGCCATTGTTGAAGAAGTCGAAATTGAAATTGTTGCGGATACGCCGAATATCAGCCCCAAATTTCAGATCATGATGTCCCTTGTTCCAGGAGACGCTGTCCTGCCAATGGAAGGTCACGTCATGCTCTTTGGTCGGGCCTTGTGGGGAAGGGCCCAGCTGGAACGTATTGGAGAACATGATGGGTGCCGCGACGCCCTTGGGATCGTCCGGGTTGACGTTGGTGAATCCCAGGTCCGCGGGCGAAGTGGTTTCCGCCGGTATCGCCATCAACGTGGCCACGCGGTTCGAACCAAAGATGAATTCGTTGATGACGTGGGGACTGAAAATATGGGTCCAGGTAACGGCTCCCTGTTGACTGCGGGTTAGATCGGAGAAGCCTGATCCGACCGGCACGTTGCCGCCGCTGGACGCGCCGTTGATAATCCGGAACGGATACGCATCCCTGACATCGTTGATGATCCAGTTTCCGTAGATCGAGTCGCGACCGGAGATGTGGTGATCGATCCTGATGATGCCCTGATCTTCCTGAATTCTGCCGATGGGATTGGCAGCGAAATTGTCCGTGCCTGGAACGTTGGGCAGGGGAAGATACTTGCTGATGTAGGTTGCGATGACGGGATTGATAGGAACCTGATTGTTGGGATAGTCCGTGCCATCGATCGGATTGACCAATTGTGTGTCGGGAAGATCGCCGCTAAAATCAGCTACCGTGCCCACGCAGCCCGGCGCCACCGTCGTACATCCGCGCTGGGCCGGGCTTAACACGGTCAGCACGGGAGCCACCTGGCCCTCAATGCGGCGAGATCCCTGATAGGAGACAAAGAAGAAGGTCTTGTCCTTGTGGATCGGCCCACCGAGGGTGCCACCGAAAAGATTGCGATTAAAGCGGGTGCGCTCCAACTGGAAATAATTGCGAGCATTCAAATCGTCGTTGCGGAAGAACTCGAACACGCCGCCATGGAACGCATTGGTCCCTGACTTGATGACCTGGTTTACGATTCCGCCCGAGGTGCGGCCGTACTCCGCTCCGTAGTTGTTAGTAAGAATCTTGAACTCTTCCACCGCGTCCGGATTGGGATCGACCACTGCGTTGTTGCCAAGAAAGTCGTTGTTATCGACGCCGTCGATCAGAAAAGTCAGCGATTCCGAGCGCTGTCCGCTGACCGAAAACGGATTTCCCGAGCCGTCGTCGGGATCCGGAGCAAACACACCTGCTTGCAGCAAGCCGAGCTGAAACGTGTCGCGTTCGACCAGCGGCAAATCCACGATGCGCCTCTGGGTTTCGACCGAACCCAGGGTCGCGGTGACGGTATCAACCTGCGCGACATCTCCAGTAACTTCCACAACTTCGGTTTGGGCGCCGACCTGTAACGAGATGTCCTGCTTGGCGGCCTGGTTGACCTGGAGAATGATCCCTTCCTGAACATACTTGCGGAAGCCCGTCCGTTCAACCGTCAGTCTGTACTGTCCCACCGGAATAAGGGTGAACGAATACTCGCCGTCGGTTCCGCTTTCGGTCTTTTTGGCGACGTTGGTTTGCGTGTTGGTTAGCGAGATGTTCGCGCCGGTCACGACGGCCCCAGAAGCGTCCCTCACAGTTCCCAGGAGCGAGGCGGTGACTTCGGCAGCGTAGGCCGAAGATGCAAGCAGCAAAGCTGCAAGAATGAACATCCAGCTACCCACAACCAAGCCGCGCGATGCAACCCCTCTTCGTCTCATGAAAACTCCCTCGGTTGGAATCTCTGATGGGCCGACACTTCCACTTAAATGACACAACAGAATGTAAAGATTTGTTACAGATAGCTGTATGTCATCGTTGCAATCAATTGTCCAGAACTAAAAGCATTTAGTACAACAGGTTGCCGTACGTGCCCAGGGGCCTATACGGATTTCTGTAGCACGAAATACTAGACTCCGTAGGGTGACCACAGGTCAATTGCGCTGTCTTGTTAGCTTTCCTAAGAAGACGGCTGCGAGAATGATCATCACGGGATAGCATTCCAACGTGTAACGGGGCTCGGGATTCTCAAGTGTGCCCAGAAAGATTGAGCGCACCACCAGAAACGCGAGCGGCAGCCCCAAGAACGTGATGTTGCGCGACTTCACAAGCCCCGCACTCCCCATTCCCAGATAGACCAGACCTACGATTCCCAACGCCACGGCCAGCGCCGACCACTTCGGGTCGTCGTTAAATTCCCACCATCGGGTATCGGAAGGCAGGGTCTCGGTCCGCGGTCGCAGCCACATGTCGGCAATCCGCAGCAGCGGGAGCCACAGGTAGTAACGCAACGGGGCTTGCCGGATGCGCTGGCCAGCCAACGCCGTAAACCGAGCATCCAGCTCCGGAGTGACGTGGAGCACCTGGTTGTAGTCCGCCAGCAATTCTTCAGTCTGCTGGCGCTGCACATCAGAGTCAAAGGCCCGGACGGGCAGCTTGGCGGCATCTACGGTGTCTCCGGGCACCGGCCAGTAGATTTCCTCGACCGAGGCATAGTCGGCTATCCAGGTCTTCACCCAGCGATTGAATCCCGCCGGGACGAATTCGTCCTCTTCATTGGCGTAGCGCGGCGCCAGCCACTCGAAGCGATGCATCGTGTGCAGATTGCGCCAGGCCCAGGGAACCAGCGGCGCCAACGAGAACACCGCGACAATCAACCCAACCCGCAATACGTGAGAAGGAAGGTGTGGCCGCGGGCGACCCGCCCGCGCTTTGTTTCTCCAGGCACGAACCAACAACAACGCCAGATACAACTCAATTGAGATCAGAAGCAAACCCCCGTCGGGACGCAACAGGATCGCGGCGCCGATCGCGAGTCCGCATCCCAGCCAAGGCCGCACCCTCCTCTCTTCCAGGTTCTGCAGTCCGGCAATGGTGTAATCGATCGCCAGTGCGGTGAAAAAGATCTCCAGCGTTTCCGTCAGCGCAGCGGCGGCGTAACTGGCCAGAAACGGGCACACCGCCGCCAACAGGAATGCCGTTTTCGCGACTCTGGTCGAAACCAGGCGACGCGCCATATCCGCGATCAGGAAGCAGGTGGCGATGTCGACGAACATCTGCAGGACCAGGACAGCGCGGTAGTGCTCCATACCGAAGATGGCAAAGGCGGCAGCCAGGAACGCAGGGTATCCCGGCAAGCGGATGTAGGTGGCGGAAATCTCGGGACCGCTCAGGCCGTAAATGCCGTGCTGCAGCCAGTTCTTGGCGATATCGCCGTAGATGAAAGAATCGGTGGTGACGGCGGGGAAGCGAAACAGGAAGAAGAGCCGCAACCCCAGGGCGGCAAGCGTGACCCACAGAAAAAATCGAAGATGTTGGCGCACGAGTTGGCGCACGCTAAGAATATACCTCAGGGCCGATTCACCACGAACCCCGTGGGCAAAGCTGGGTCCCGTGCGCCCCTCCGAATTGATATTGGGCGGATTTTGTTTTCGGGTTGGATGGGTTGGGGTCGAGCAGCGCTTTAGCGTTGCATGGAGGGCGGTGTTTCGGTGCGGCTTCAGCCGTTCAGGTACGAAGCCCAGAACACGATAGCGCTGTATGCAGGCCTTAAGGCCTGCTCCACCCTTTTGACAGATGACGGATGCATTGACCGTCTGGATACCTCAGCTTAGGATGGATGGACACCTATATCTTCAATGGCGAAACCTGTCTTTTACGATCCTCGCCGCGCCCGTTGGAAGCGAATTCGGCTGGCTTTCGACGTCATCGGTGTGAGCATAACGCTGCTGGTGGTTTTTTTTGCCTACACCGCCTTGCGCAATGAGCCCTTGCCCGAACTCCTGCTGGCGCCGCAGAAGAAGCCCTACCGGGCGTTAAAGGAAAAGGAGCGGGAAAAGGCGAAAGAGCGGCGAAAACTGGCAGCAGCACTGCGGGGCCATCGCAAATCCAAGTCGGCGCCTTCGTTGGTCAAGCTGAACCAGGAAGAAGGCATCCGCGCCGCGTTTTATGTGCCCTACGACGCGGCCAGCTTTTCCTCGCTGCGGGAGTATGCCCGGCAGATCGATCTTCTCTTTCCGGACTGGCTGCACGTCATCTCGCCCGACGGCCGACTGCAGGGCATTGACGAACAGACCAACAAGTTCTTCGACGTAATGCAAGACTCCGCTGTCCGCCCCGTGGATGACAAGGTCATGCCGTTTCTGAAGTTGGAAGATACCGGCATGGAAGTCTTCCCCATGGTCAACAACTTCGATGGAGTCGATTGGGTAGACGTCAGCGCTTTTTTGAATGATCAGGATGCCCGGGCACATTTTCGCCAACAGGTTGCGGCATTCTTAGCCACAGACCGATATCACGGGTTGATGATCGACTTCGAAACCCTGGGCAGGAAAGCGCAGCCAGGGTACCTCGCGTTGCTGAAAGAACTTTCGGATGACCTGTATCCCAAGGGAATGAAGTTGTACGTCAGCCTGCAGGCGCGCAACGAGGAATACGATTACGCCGCGATCGCATCTCATGTTGACGGCGTCGTGCTCATGAACTATGACGAGCACTATCCCTCGCCCGGGACACCGGGCCCCGTGGCTTCACAAGACTGGTTTCTCGCCAACCTCAAAGCAGCCAGCAAGGTGATCCCGAAAGACAAGCTGATCTCGGCAATCGGCAACTACGGTTATGACTGGGTCCACAAGCCGAAACACGGCCCGCTGCCGCCGGGAGTGAAGGATACCAACGTGACCGTGCAGGATGCCTGGCTAGCCGCTCGTGACTCGGAAGCGGACGTCGATTTTGACGGCGACAGCCTCAACCCCCACATCAGTTACCTGGACGAACACGATCTGCAGCACGACATCTGGTTTCTCGACGCGGTGACCGCGCTCAACCAGATGCGCGCTGCCCAGTCCCTGGGCATTCAGACTTTCGCGCTTTGGCGATTGGGATCGGAGGATCGCTCGCTGTGGCGGATCTGGGACATTCCGGGCGAGCCAGGTTCAGAAGACAAATTGAAAGATGTCCCGCCCGGCCAGGACGTGGACATGGAAGGCAACGGCGAGATCCTGCGCATCGAAGCCCGGCCAGCCGACGGGCAACGCAGTGTCACGCTGGACCAGGCCACGGGGATCATTACCGATCAAAGCTTCGACTCGCTGCCTGAACCCTACCGAGTGGCGAGATATGGAGCCAGTTCAGACAAGGTAGCCCTCAGCTTCGACGATGGCCCCGATCCGGACTGGACACCCAAGATACTGGATGTGCTCAAGCACGAACAGGCTCCGGCCGCTTTTTTCCTGATTGGGATTCAAGCGGACAAGTTTTCCGACACTACCGACCGCATCTACCACGAGGGACATGAAATCGGGAACCACACCTTTACCCATCCCGACATCAGCAACATTTCGCGCGGATTCATGCGCGCGGTGGAGCTGAATCTTACTGAGCAGCTTTTTGCCAGCCGCCTGGGCATCCGCACGATCCTGTTTCGCCCGCCTTATTCGATTGACGCCGAGCCCGATACCGAAGACCAGGTCCGCCCGCTCGAGGTCACGCAGGAGTTGGGGTACATCACCATCGGCGACAAGATCGACCCCAACGACTGGCGCGATAACCCGCGACACAGCGCAGATCAAATCGCCGCCGATGTGCTGGCCCACTTGCCTCCCTGCGCGGCCAGCGACATTCACTGCGGCAACATCATCCTGCTACACGATGGCGGAGGTGATCGCGAACAAACCGTGCTGGCTCTCCCCAAAATCATCGAAGGCGTACGAGAAAAAGGATTGAAGATTGTGCCGCTTTACGAGTTGCTGGGCCGAGCTCGGGCTGACGTGATGCCGCCCATCCCCTCGAATCAGCGTTGGATCGCGCGCTTGAATCTGTTTGGCTTCGCCCTATTCCCACTGGCGTTCAATGCCATGACGTGGATCTTCTTCGTCGGCGACGTGCTGATGACCGGGCGCCTCCTCTTCATCGGCGCGTTCGCCATCTACGACCGGCTCTGGCCCCGGCGTTATGGAACTCCCGGCGACGCGGCGCATTATCTTCCCCAGGTCGCCGTTTTGATCCCGGCGTACAACGAAGAGAAAGTCATCGCACGGACTGTTCGCTCCGCGCTGGTCTCGACCTATCCCAACCTGCAGGTCATCGTGATTGACGACGGTTCCAGTGACAAGACACTGGAGGTTGCGCGCAAGGCCTTTGCCCTCGAAGAGGCCAGCGGCAGGGTCCTTATCCTGACCAAACCCAACTCTGGCAAGGCGGATGCGCTTAACTTCGGTTTGGAGCATCTGCGCGGCGAGGAAATTTTCGTCGGCATCGACGCCGACACGATTGTGGCTTCCGATGCCATCTCCCGACTCGTGCCTCATTTTCTGAACCCCAAGGTCGGTGCGGTCGCAGGCAATGCCAAAGTCGGCAACCGGATCAACCTCTGGACCCGCTGGCAGGCGCTGGAGTACATCACCAGCCAGAACTTCGAGCGCCGCGCTTTGAACACCATGGGTGCGGTCAGCGTGGTACCGGGTGCAATCGGGGCCTGGCGAGTCTCGGCGGTGCGCGAAGCTGGAGGGTTCCACACTGACACCGTGGCCGAGGACGCCGATCTCACCATGGCGCTGCTGCAGCTCGGGTATCGCGTCGAATACGAGGATCTCGCCCTGGCTTATACCGAAGCCCCCATAAGTGCCGGCGGACTGATGCGCCAACGCTTTCGCTGGTCGTTCGGGATACTGCAGTCGGTCTGGAAGCATCGCGCCGCATTCGCCCGCGAAGGCGTGCTGGGCTGGATTGCTCTGCCCAACATTGCCATCTTCCAGGTGCTCTTGCCGCTGGTGTCGCCTTTTATCGACATCATGTTCTTTGTGGGCACGGTCTGGTATTTCATTCAGAAATCCTTCCATCCCGAGTCCACCGATCCGGGCAGCTTTCAACGTCTGATTATTTTCTTTGTGGCTTTTCTGGTGATGGACTTCCTGGCGTCGGCGATTGCTTTCGCACTGGAACGCCGCCGGCCGGAGGCGCCAGAAGACCCGTGGCTGCTCAGCCAGGTCTGGTTGCAGCGTTTCGCCTACCGGCAGTTGTTCTCGCTGGTTCTGCTGAAGACCTTGAAGCGCGCCGCGGAAGGCCGTCCTTTCGCCTGGGACAAACTGGAGCGCACCGCTTCGATGAGTTACCAGCCGTCAGAAAAAGAAGAGTCGGTGAAGGTCCCGTAGCGTTTCGTAGCGCCGGCCTCCGGCCGACCCGGGCGCCGCTATTGTTGCCGCGCCACAGTCATGGCGTACAATTCCCGACCATGAAACTTTTCCGATTGTTTCTGCTGGCGTTTGTATTGCATCTTGCCGCCTTCGCGCAGGACGGTCAGCAACAGTTTGCGTCTTTGGGTGACTTCAAGCTGGAAAGCGGCGAGGCCATCCGCGACTGCCGCCTCGGCTACCGCACCTTCGGGCAGCTCAACTCTGACAAGTCCAACGTCATATTGTTCCCAACCTGGTTCACCGGAACCACGGCGCAACTGGTCGAACTGGTTGGTCCTGGCAAGATCGTGGACAGCTCGAAGTATTACGTCATCCTGGTGGACGCACTGGGCGACGGGATTTCTACTTCTCCGTCCAACAGCCAGGCACAGCCACGCATGAAGTTCCCGAAGTTCGGCATCCGAGATATGGTCGTCAGCCAACATCAGTTGCTGGCCCAGGTATTGCACATCGATCATCTCAAGGCCGTGATGGGAATCTCCATGGGCGGTATGCAGACTTTTCAGTGGATCGTTTCCTACCCGGATTTTGCCGACAAGGCAATTCCGATTGTCGGTTCTCCCCGGCTAGCCCCGTTCGACCTGATGCTATGGAAGGCGGAGAATGATGCGATCATGGGCGACCCCGCCTGGAAGAATGGCGATTACACCGAACAGCCCGCGCTGACCTTGCTGACCGCCTTTGAAGGTCTGGCCATCGAAACGCCGGACAAGTTCAATGCCGACACCACCCGCGAGAAGCTGCCGGAGTGGTTCGCGCAGACCCAAAAGCAGGTCGCGGCGTTTGATGCAAACAACCACATTCGCCAGGCCCAGGCGATGATGGCCCACGACGTCTCCGCAACGGTTGGCGGTTCGATGGAACGCGCTGCGGCCGCGGTCAAGGCTCAAGTGCTGGTGATCGTCTCGGTAAGCGATCATATGGTCACTCCGGGTCCTGCTTTGGAATTCGCTCAACGGCTGCACGCGGAAGTTCTGGAATTGCGTGACAATTGCGGTCATCTCGCCCCGGGTTGTGAGATCGGAAAAGTAGGCGCCGAGGTCACCGGCCTTCTCGCGAAATAGCCACCAATGTCCACGTAGGGGCGGATGCCATCGTCCGCCCAACCGAGCCAGGCTCGGCGACTCGCACCGTCAGCCCAGGCCCATTTCCCGGTGCTACAATAAGCGGGAAGAGTCTTACATCTACCCACCGGCATCGAATATCTCCGAGGTGCGCTCATGGCAACCGTTGAAGCTCCGATCCACACACCGATTCGCCTGCATGAAGGACCATTCGTAAACGAGCCACTCGTCGATTTCACTAAAGACGAAAATGCCCGCAAGATGCGCGCCGCCATCGAAAAGGTGCGTGGCCAGTTGGGCCGGGAATACGACCTCATTATTGGCGGCCAGCGGGTCAGGACCAGCGACAAAATTAAGTCCATCAATCCCGCCAAGCCCTCGCAGGTCGTAGGACTGCACCAGAAAGCCGGCAAGGAGCACGTGGAACCGGCCGTGCAGGCCGCGCTGAAGGCTTTTGCCAGCTGGAGCCAGACGTCATTTGAAGAACGGGCCAGCCTGCTCTTCCACGTAGGAGATGTGTTGCGCGAGCGCAAGTTTGAATTCTGCGCCTGGCTGGTTTTTGAAGTAAGCAAGAACTGGGCGGAAGCCGATGCCGATATCGCCGAGACCATCGACTTCGCCGAATACTACGCTCGTGAGGCACTGCGACTGTCCCGGACCGAACTGCCGGTGCAGATGCCGGGAGAGCGCGACACTCTCACCTACATTCCGCTGGGCGTGGGCGCGGTGATTCCGCCGTGGAATTTTCCTTGCGCCATCATGGCAGGCATGACGATGGCGTCTATCGTGAGCGGCAACACCGTGGTTCTGAAACCTTCGAGCGATTCTCCGACCATCGCGGCAAAATTCGTGGAGCTACTCGAAGAGTGCGGCATGCCGGAAGGTGTAGTGAATTTCTGTCCCGGCGCCGGCGCCAGCTTCGGCAACGCGGTGGTGGCGCATCCCAAGACCCGGTACATCGCATTCACCGGTTCCCGCGAAGTCGGACTGGATATCAACAAGAGCGCGGCCACGCATGCTCCCGGCCAGATCTGGATCAAGCGCACGATCCTCGAAATGGGGGGTAAGGATGCCATCATCGTTGATGCAGACGCCGACGTCGACTCCGCTGTCGAAGGTGTGGCCCAGGCGGCATTCGGCTTCCAGGGCCAGAAGTGCTCGGCTTGCTCGCGAGCAATTGTTGACGAGCGTATTTATGAGATATTCCTGGCAAAGCTAAAGGCTCGCGTGGAGAAGATCACGGTCGGCGATCCCGCGGAAAATGCCAACATGGGAGCGGTGATTAACGAAGGTTCCATGAAGTCGATCCTCGATTACATCGAAGTCGGCAAGAAAGACGGACGCGTCATCACCGGTGGGGGCCCTGCGACAAGCGTCGGCGAGGGATATTTCCTGCAACCTACCGTGATCGCCGATGTTCCTCCGAAGTCACGTCTGGAGCAAGAAGAGGTCTTTGGACCGCTACTGGTGGTGATCAAGTCGAAGAATTACGACCACGCCCTCGAGATCGCCAACGACACAGAGTTTGGCCTGACCGGCGCGGTCTACACCAAGTCTCGCGATAAGATCGAGCGCGCAAAACGTGAGTTCCACGTCGGCAACCTCTACATCAACCGCAAGTGCACCGGTGCTACCGTCGCTGCTCATCCTTTCGGCGGCTTCAATATGTCGGGTACTGATTCGAAATCCGGCGGCCCGGATTACTTGTACTTGTTTACGCAGGGCAAAGCGATCGGCGAAAAGATCTAATATTCAAACTTAGTGTTTCGAGAACTTATCATGCCATGTGGTCGCGGGCGACTCGCGCGCGAGGAAGTTACCTCGACCCTGGAGTTGCTCACTACAGAATAAAGATCGCGGGCGGGCCGCCGCGACCAGACGAAACCGTCTTGGTTCGAAAGAAAATCCTGTAACACTTCTGTAACAGAATATTTCTGCAACCCTCCCTAAGATTCATTTAATTTCAACAAGTTGCGCGAAAAGGTTTTATCGCTGTGATCGAAAATTGCTATTGGACAGGTCTCCCATCGTTCCCTATCGTGGATCGTATGTCTACATCATCACCCTTGGATGATTCATCTGTTGATTTTCTGCACGAGCTTGGCAGCAGTATGGCCTCTGCGGACGCTTTGCATGAGGTCCTCGCGCGCGTTGTGGATTTTCTTTCGGCCCTCGTAAAGTGCGATTCCTGCCTGATTTATGTTCTCGAAGAGGAGCAACTCTTGTTACGGGCATCGAAGAACCCGCACCCGGATGTGGTCGATCGCCTGAAGCTGAACGTTGGAGAAGGCATCACCGGATGGGTGGCGGAACATCGCGAACCGGTGGCGGTCTCGAAGAACGCTTCCAAAGATCCGCGCTTTCAATTCTTCCACGAATTACCCGAAGACACTTACGAAGCCTTCCTCTCGGTGCCCCTGATGTCGCGTGGTCGCGTGGTCGGCGTAATCAACTTGCAGCATCGCCGCCCTCACCTTCACAACCAGCGCGAGATCCGGCTCATCTCGACCGCAGGTTTTCTGGTGGGAGCTGAAATCGAAACGGCCCGACTGGAAACCGAAAACACCAATCTGTCGCAGCAGCTGGAAACCCGAAAAATCGTGGAGCGCGCCAAAGGCATTCTGCAGCGCGACCTTTCGCTGGATGAAGAGCAGGCTTACCTCGCTTTGCAACGGCAGAGCCGGCAGACCCGCAAATCAATGCGCCAAGTGGCCGAAGCGGTTGTGCTCACCGATGAACTGCGGCGCAACTCCCGAACTAACTAATCACCACAGTTCGTATGGGACCTACCGCCCGGGGTGCCCCGTCCAAGTTCTGCTTGGGCGAGGAATTGCGACCGTCAGGGGAAAGGCCGAGGTCTTGTTCTGTGCCACAACACCCGCCCAAACCAGAGTGTTCAGTCCCATGACATCCTTTACAAAACGTCCCGGGACTGGACACCAGAGCTTGGACGGGGCCCCCCTCGAAAAAATGCGGAAGTGGACCACCAGGTTCGAGGGCCGCTTCCGCCCTTGTGCTACTTCGCTGGTTGAGAATCGGCAATCGGACCAGATCCTGCCGTCTCTGCAACTGTGGTCGCCAGTCTTGGAGAAGCAAATTGCAGCGCCATGCCGATGTTTTTCAGTCGCAGCATGCTGACGACCGATTCTCCGCCTTCCTCATGGAGAACCAGACTGCTGGAGCCCACGAAGTTGTCGTCAGAGATCGATTGCGGTAAGAGCATCGCCACGATGGGGCCACCAACCTGGCGGACCGTGACTCGCGCGGGCGAATCCTGGGAATTCAGGGAGAATGCGTAATTCCCCGCAGGCAGCACGGCGCCGACCCAGAGGACTCTGTGAGCAAGGGTGAATGTCCCCGTGGCAGTTTGTGCATGGGCCGGAATTGTTGAAGTACTCATGGCCGCAATGGCCAGAAGCAGCACTTTCAAAAGCGGAAATCTCCGAATTGATTTCATGACCTCAATCTCCTTTTTGGGCTGTCGCGAGCAGACACACCGGCGCCTACGCCAGATAGCGTCGCTCGCGGGGTTTGTGTCGGGACGACGAGGTCAAGAACTACAGGTCGGAACTACTGGGGTGAAAAGCGAACTTCAGTGTTCGCGCCACTCACTTGCAACCGGTTGATCGCAAAGCTGTGGACATTGCTACTGTGCCATCCCATGCCGACTGTGTCCAACTCAAAAAATGAATGGCAACGATTCGCGTAGGCCGGGGCACCATCGTCCGCGCGGGCCAGCGTAAGCTGGCCAGTTCTGGCGGAGTTGCGCTCAACCGGGCGGGTGGGGACACCCGCCCTACGTGGTCTGAGGCGTCAAAAAGAAAAAGGCCGCCCGCGGGCGGCCTTTCAGCAACCACATTGATTTACGACGTGACCCCGGCTCCCGCCTGGGGCGTTGCCGCAGCGGCGGTGGCCGCGGCTGCTTCGTTCAGAATCCTGTGATGGATGGTGAATAACGCGAGCTCCAGCCGGTCGGAAACTCCGATCTTGTCGTAAACGTTGCGCAGGTAGTTCTTGATCACCTGCTCGGTGGTTCCCAGCTGTGAAGCGATTTCCTTGTTCTTATAGCCCTGCACGATCAGAGCGACGATGCGCAGTTCTTTCGCAGTCAAGCGGTCGCGCACCCGCAGCCCGACCATATCGTTTTCGGTCAGCTCGCTGGGCACTGCGATGTCCTGCACCCAGTTCTCGCCGCGGGCCACCTTGCGGACACAATCAACCAGCGCAGCGCTGGTCACATTGCGATAGACCACGCCGTTTGCGCCCGCGCCCATGTAGCGCTGCGCGCTCTCGCCCGTATCGGCCAGCACGACCACGCGGGTCTTCGCCTTGCTGGCGGCGAGCAGTATGCCGTTGAAATCGGAGTGAAAGCCGCCCGCAACCACCAATACGGCGGCGCGAAATTTGTCCAGGGCCATAAACATCTGCTCCTGGGTTTGCGCCTGCGCCACGATGCGCATTTCGTCTTCGACGGCCAGCACTTTGGCGATGCCTGCCCGGAAGATCGCTTGATTGTCGGCCAGAATCAATTTCAGCATCTCTTCAGCTCCTCGCCTCTAGTGGCGAACGAAATCGTAGGAGTCAATCACGCAAGCCACGCCGCGTGCCTCCGTGGGACTGCCGCCATCAGGTTCATCGGTACGGACTACACGACCCCGGCACTGAATGACCACGCCTTCTTTTGCCCCGGTCATCTCGGGCGGTAAAGTAATCTCAAACTCGACGGTTGATCCCATCTCGAGAGCGGCGTCGGCCTTGATGTACACACCGGCAGCGCTCAGGTTTCCGGTGAGACCGCTGTGCTCGCCGCCGCCATCTTCTTTGTGAATCTTAATCGGTAGTTCCAGAGGAAATCGCTTCCCCGTCCGCGCTTCGGACACAAAGCCTCCTCGCTCCTGCCCATTTCTACCTGCGAAACCCAACGCTACGCCGGATTTCCACGAATGAAGCCAGAACGATCTGCTTGCGCGGTTATATCACGGAAGACACCCCCCGGAACAGCCTGATAAGGGCCCCCACAAGGGTAGGAAGTAGGTTCCCCCAGCCCCCAAGACCAAATCCCCCCGTGCCTGGGTGCGAAAAGGCCGACTTTCCGGCCCGCTTCAAACTCAATTCTTCAGCATTCTCTTCCCAGGCAAACCTAGCCCAGTCGTTGGCAACCAAGCCTGCGATGAAAATAAGCCCGGGACATGTTTTCGCCGTTGTGCTTCTGATGACTGCCAGCGCCGCCGCCCAGAGGCCCTCGGATCCACCCGCGAAGGCCTTCGGAGATACCTCCACTTCATACCAACCAATCACTGGCCCGCAGCGGTTGAATTGGGCTGTCAAAAGTACGATCGGTCCAGTAAGCCTCGCCGCCGGCTTATTCTCGGCGGGCTTTGGAACCGCCATGAACCGTCCCCGGGAGTACGGCCCTCATTGGGAGGGTTTCGGCAAACGTTATGGGATGCGGTTCACTGGCATCGCCACCGGCAACCTCATGGAGGCGTCGGTGGGCGCCTTGTGGGGAGGAGACCCAAGGTACTTCCGAGCCACCGGACAACCGATCAAGGGGATCAAGAACGTAATGGTGATGACTTTCGCCGCGCGCCGGGCGGACGGAGAGCTGGCCCCGGCATACGCCCGATATGTTGGTATTTCCGGGAACAACTTCATGTCCAACACCTGGCGGGCGGACGGCGAGTCTGGCGTGGGCGACGCTTGCCTGCGCACCGCGCTCGGCTTTGCCGGACGGATGGGCGGCGACGCCTTTGCCGAGTTCTGGCCCACCCTGACCAAGCACCTGTTTCGCAAAAACCGCTGATACACGGGCAAATCCGGATTGGCCGCGTTTCCGTACTCTAGGGCAGACCAGAGGTAGGAAACGACCATGCCTGACGATTCCCAGGGACAACTGCAATTTGACGTGGAACGGTACGTCCGCTTGTCCAAGAAAGTGGATATCAGCGACCTCGACTTGAGCCAGGCCGCGCGCTATCCCATCAGCGACGAAGAGGTCCGCGCGTTGACCTACATGACGGACATCGAGTCGCACACCATCGTCTACCTGCGCGCCATTCTCAACACCTGCGCGGTCGAAGACCCGCAGACCACTGCTTTCCTGAGCTGCTGGGCCTACGAGGAATTCTTCCACGGCCACACCCTGCGCCAGTTTCTGAATGCGGTAGGCGTGCCGATATCGGCCACCCGCATTGCTGAAGTGCAGAAGGCCACGTCGTTTCTCGAGTGGCTGAAGGAGCTGGGGTCGTCAGTCCTATGCCGTTTCTCTTCGCATTTTCACGCGGCCTACCTGACCTATGGCGCGATCTCGGAACTCTCAACGCTCGAAGGCTACGGCGTACTGGCGCGTAAGACCCAGAACCCGGTGCTGGCGGAAATCGTGCGCCGGCTGGCCAAGGACGAGCGCCGACACTTCTCTTTCTATTACAACAAAGCCCGCCTGCAGTTGCGGTCACGCAATGCGCAGCGCCTGACCAGTTTTATCATCCGCAATTTCTGGCTTCCGGTGGGCGGCGGGGTAAAACCGGACAGCGAAGTGGACTGGATCCTGTCATTCATTCTGGGTGATCCTCAAGGCCTCGACATCGCCCGCCGAATCGACGCAACCATCGCCAAGCTTCCCGGACTCCACTGGTTTGATCGCCTGTCGTGCAGCCGCGAAGAAGCACTGCTGCAAGTGAACCGTACGTCTACACCGGCGACGGGCGTCTGGGCCCGTCAAGTTTCGCTACCGTAGTTCAAAGTCAAAGGCGGCGGACAAGAGTGTCCGCCCCACATGGGCAGAGTGGGGGGCGGACACTCTTGTCCGCCGCCTTTGACTTTGGTGTTTTAGAAAGCGCTTCCCCCGCCGCCGCCGAATCCACCGCCCGAGAATCCTCCCCCGCCGCCACCGCCAAAGCCTGAGCCGCTCGAACTCGAGCGCGGCGCGGAGACGAATACCTGATGCATGTCCGATGCCATGTTATGCATCGAGCTGGAGAAGAAGACGGGATTGAAGCCGGTCATCCCGTTGGGCGAGACATACCAGCTCGGAGGGTTCTGAATGATTCCCGCAAAGGCCTGCGCCCAGTGGTGCTCGACGCCCAGCGCCATCGCGTAGGGCAGATATTTTTCAAACGTATCTGGCGGCATGCGCTTGAGCCGGTCGGCGTCCACCCGGTTCATGAACTCCTGAAAACCCAGCACTGCAACCCGGGTACGGCCGCCTTGCAACGTCTTGGCTGACATCTGGCGCGCGAACAACCACCAGATGATCGCGGAGACGATGCCGCACGCAATGAGAAGAACAACCGAGTTGAATACCTGTTTATAGCCGGTGAACTGCGCAATCAGGAACGGGGTGACAATTACCAGGACCGCGACAACGCTGTAGCCGTTGGCTGAATCGGGATCGAGGAGATACATGCCTTTGTTCTTGAGTGCCGCCTTAATGTCTTGTTGGATGATCGGGATCGCGGTGTAGAAGCGGTTCTTCAAGCTGGACAGTTTTGTCTCCTGACCGCCAGCGAAAATATTCTCCATCATTACGCGTTCGTGCGGCGCCAGCCCCTTCCATTCGGTAGCTGGCTTGAGCGAGTGAAAAACGTAATCCTTGGAATGGAAGATCAGAAGAGTGGTGTCCACCGTTTCTTCGATTTTCACGTAGCCACGCACTGCCAGGTCCACAATCGTGGAGGTAATGTCGCGGGGATGAATGGTGTCATCGATCAGCGTACCCGCCTCGGCGGGAGAAACGCCGGGCGGAGGTTCATACATCGGCGCGACCGATCGCCCCGGGTCGGGATCGCGGCCCTTGTACCACCACAGACCGAACATCACGCCGAAGGTAACGAACGGTAGAAAGACAACCGGATTGCTGCCCAGAAACCAGAAGAATCGAGTGAGGGCTCCCGGCTCTTTCAGAATGTCCTTGGGGATAAAGATGTCGATCGTCATTCCCCCGCGCATGGGCAGCGGGTTGGTGGTCTCGAAGGCTACGTCAGCGCCATTGATTTCAGAGGTGGCATCGCGCTGGGCCGATCCGTATACGCCGGTAAAGGCCTGCGCCCGTAACCTTCCGGCTGCTGCCTTGGGCAGGTAAACATGCGCCTCGGCGTGATCGATCGGCACTGGCCAGTCATTGCCGGTGACATTCCAGTAGAACTCGTCGTGGTCTTCGAAATAACGGATGCCGTTGCGGACGATGTAGCCGATTTCTACAGTGCGCGTGGTGTCGACCGCATCAGGAATATAGATTTTCAGGTCACGGTAACCGCCGGAGGTTTTGGATTCGTACTTCAGTTTCTGGCCGGCGGCGTCAGTGACCCCCGTGACGTCGAGAAACAGCGTGTAGTTCGCGCCCCGCGGGCCGGGATACTCGAGCGGGATGGTACGGTGGATGCCATGCCATTGGCCGATGAAGACGAGATTGACGCGTTCCTTCACCACCGCCGATCCATCTTCGCCGATCAAGATGGCGTCCTGGAAGTCGGCGATCCGCCAGCTCTGGGCAAAGAGGGGAACGGCCAGAGTCGCGAAGCAAATCAGTACCGGGAGCTTGGATAGTAACGCTTTCGCCACAAGCCGCGAAGCGGCACAAGAATGTAGCCCACGGCGCAAGCCGTGGGTAAGCAGCCGGCGGAGATCGAGCCCCGAAGGGGCGGAAGAATCGTTCAGAATCGACAGCTCCTGGGCGGCGTTTTCGCACGGCTCTTTCGCCCCGGTGGGGCTCGCGAATCGCCGCTTCGGGGCCCACGGCTTGCGACGTGGGCTATATTCTTGCACCGCTTCGCGGCTCAAAAAGACCTCGACTCGTTAAAACTTCACCGCCACTGGCTCGCGGTCGGCGGCGGCCACCTCGAAGAACTGGCGCTGCTCGAAGCCAAACATTCCGGCGAGGATGTTCGTCGGAAATGACTGGATTTTCGTATTCAGGTCGCGCACCACGGCGTTGTAATACCGGCGCGCGTTCTGGATGGTGTCTTCCGTCTGGCTGAGCGAGCCCTGCAGTTGGGTGAACTCCTCTGACGCCTTCAACTGGGGATAGTTTTCCGCCACGGCGAATAGGCTTTTCAGTGCGCCGCTGAGCTGGTTCTCGGCTTCAGCCTTGTCACCAGGGGTCGTAGCCTGCATCGCCTGCGACCGGAATTTGGCAATGTTCTCGAACGTGCTTTTCTCGTGGGTGGCATAACCTTTGACCGTCTCGACCAGATTGGGGATCAGGTCGTGACGCCGTTTGAGTTGCACGTCAATGTCCGACCAGGCGTTGTCACAGCGGACACGCAACTGCACCAGGCTGTTGTACATCCCAACCAGCAGGACGGCGATGACGACCAGAATGCCCAGGAAGAGTAGAGCCATAAACGTCTCCCTCGCGTGAAAATAGGGAACAGGGGCGACGGTAGCACACGGCGCACTCCGGTGCAATCGCCCGGCCAGCAGCGGTTGGAAATAGGGAGTATCGAGGTCCGGCTCCAACAGTTTAAAATTGTTTCGAGGTGGAATTATCGGCTACGCAAGGAACTTCGCGAAGTGGCTTCCCGTTTTACTAATTTCCTTATCGGCGCCGCTCGCGCATGCCCAGACCTGCCTGACAACGAGCGATATGGACGAAGCCACCGCTTCGGCTCTGGTGGCCACAGCGACGCGCTTCTACGATATGGCCGCGCGCGCAGACTCGGCAGCGCTGCGGCAGAATGCAATCGCCAGCCTAGCATCGAATTTTTCCGGCATTGAAAACGCGGTAAAGGAGAACCAGGCAAAGCTGACTGGAATCCGGCCCGTGGCACGGCCCCCATTCGTACTCAAAGCTGAGGGAACTGCGCCGCTCGAACGCGCCGAGTTCCTGTGCGGCGTCTTCGGGGCCCAGGGACAGACTCGCGACAGCGCAGTTTTTGTAATTCCCAATCTGCCACCGGGTAATTACGGGATCGTCACCCTCGATGCCGCTTCTGCGGAAGGCGCCGACACCGTTTCTTTCGTTTTGCAGCAACAGGGGAATGAATGGAAATTGGGCGGATTTTACGCCAAGCCCGCCCAGATTGCCGGCCATGACGGCACCTGGTTTGCCACCCGTGCACGTGAGTTCAAAAGCAAGGGACAGCTTCGCAATGCCTGGTTTTACTTCGGCGAGGCGCGAGAGCTGATGGTGCCCGTGCCTTTCATGGCCACCGCCACAACCGACAAGCTTTATGACGAGATGCAGGCGGTGAAGCCGCCGGACCCGACTCCTCTCGATCTGACGGTGGGCGCAAAGACCTTCAAAGTCACCGATTTGTTCCCCGTCCCGGTCGGCCGCGACTTCGACCTGGTGGTGAGGTACCAGTCCGCCGACGTCTCCGACACGGGAAAAACTTTTCAGGACAACCTGGCGGTGATGAAGGCGCTGCTGGCGAAATATCCGGAATGTCGCGATGCCTTCGGGGGAATTGTTGTCCGCGCGGTGGAACCCTCGGGAAGAGATTACGGGTCGATGCTGCCGATGAAAGACATAAAGTAAGTTTCTAGTTTCCGGTTTCTAGTTTCCGGTTCTGCTGGTCTTGAAACTAGAAACTGGAACTACCAATTGTCCCCCGAACTATTTACTGTAAAATACACTCCTTCGGATCTTTGTCTTCCCTCAGTCGAAGAAAAACGGGAGCACGCAACTTCATGCCGCCTTCCGCGCTCTCATGGGTCCATTCCGTGAACTTGATTTCAGCCACCAGTTCAGGCTTCACCCAGTGGACCGTTCGCAGTGCTTCCACGCCATGGGGAAAAGGACTGCGCTTTGTCACCAGCTTCTTGAGCGCCTGCCAGACCTGCTTGAGCGTCGCCTCATCGAAACCGGTGCCCGCCTGGCCCACATGGATGAGGTCTCCATTCTTGTCATACAGACCCAGCACGATAGAGCCGAAGTACGAACGGCTGCCCTCGGGATCGGTGTATCCTCCAACGACGCAATCCACGGTTTGAGTGATCTTGATCTTGAGCCATTCGCGAGTGCGGCGCTCCTCGTAAGCACTGCTGCGCCGCTTGGCCAGAATGCCCTCGAGGCCCTTCTGCTTAGCCACATCGAACAGCGCCTTGCCCTGAGGAAAATGATCGGAGTAGCGGACGGGGCCATCCAGGCTGGTAATTTTCGCCAGCAGGTCTTTTCGCTTTTCCAGTGAAACTCGCCGCAGGTCGCATCCGTCGAGATAGAGCAGATCGAAGACGTAGTACAGCACGGAAATATCCTGACGCGAAGCCGTGCGACGGCCTCCCGCACGAATCCCTGTACGCTGCTGCATCAGGCTGAAGGACGCGCGGCCCTGTTCGTCGAGGGCGGCGATTTCGCCGTCGAGAACCGCAGTCTCCGCTTTGATGAAAGACGGAACACTCTGTAGTTCGGGATATTGGGCCGTCAGGTCGTTCTGATTGCGAGACACCAGGCGAACCTTGCCCCCGGCGATGAAGGCAATCGCGCGGTAACCGTCCCACTTGATTTCGAACAGCCATTCGGGATCGTCGAATGGGTCGTCGACGGAGGTTGCTAGCATCGGGTGGATCGCGGTGGGCATCGGACGTTTAACGCTGCCCTCTAAATCCTTAACCCCGGAGGACGCGGCGGATGCAGAGGAAGTCTTCCTGGTCCCCGCACCCTTGCCAGCTCCAGAACTGCTTGAACCAGCTACCGACTTATCTTTTTCGTTTTTTTTTACTTCGTGTTTCTCTGCGTTCTCGGCGGTTAATTTTTTGCTGCTTTTCTTATCAAACTTGGCGATCGCATCAGCCAGCCAGGGCGCCTTTACCGCTCCACGCGATGCCGGACGACTGCTCGTCCAGTGCTTCGAAGCCGCATCCCCTGCGATATCAGCCATGCTGCGGCCGGTGAGCGCCGACTCGTCGTACTGGTCGATGTCGTAGCCTTTTACCACCGCGTCGTCCTGTTTCTTGATCAGTAGCCACTCCGTGCCCTTGGTACCGGGGCGACGCGAGCGCATGTGGATCAAGGCGAAGTCGCCATTGAGCTTTTTGCCATGCAGTCGGATCTTGAAATCGCCCTTCTTCAACATGGCCGACGCTTCCGCGTCCGTTCCCGGAACAAATTTCCCTTTTACTGGCTGGGGCGAAAGCGGTTCCCACGTGCCTACGTCCCAGACCATCACCGCGCCCGCGCCATAGTTGCCTTCGGGAATGGTGCCTTCAAAGTCGAAGTACGAAACCGGATGATCTTCCACCTGCATGGCCAGGCGTTTGTCTGCGGGATCAAGCGAGGGACCCTTGGGCACCGCCCACGATTTAAGCACGCCTTCCATCTCGAGACGGAAATCGTAGTGCAGGCGGGTAGCGCGGTGCTTCTGCACGACAAAGCGGTGCTTGGACTTTTTCTCCAGCTTGGGAGGCGGTTCGGGAGTTTCTTGAAATCGGCGCTTGCGTTTGTATTCGTCGAGGGACACAGCAACATTCTAGCCTTGCCGCGGTATCATTTGCCCTCCCTCTTATGAAACGTGAATATCCAGATTTCCCGCTGGTTGGAGTCGGCGCGATCATCATTGAGGATGGCCGGGTGCTGCTGGTCAAGCGGGGACATCCGCCACTGGCTGGCGAATGGTCCATTCCAGGCGGTGTACTTGAAGTGGGGGAAACCCTGCGCGAAGCGGCAATCCGCGAAGCCCGAGAGGAGACCTGCCTCAGGGTTGAACCCGCTGATCTGCTGGGAGTGTATGACCGCGTGTCGCGCGACGACGATGGCGGCATCGTCTATCACTACGTGCTGATCGATTTTCTATGCCGCCGGGTGGGGGGAGAAGCCCGAGCGGCCGATGACGCCGATGAAGTTCGCTGGTTCACCCTGGAGGAAGCCGGCGAACTGGTTTTGCCCGAGGACACCGCAGAAGTAATCCGCCTCGGATTCCAAAAGGCCGACCGCTAGACTCACGCTTTTTTGTGCTGGACCTTCGGTCATCTGCGGGTGTGGCCGCGTCCATTTTGTTCTTAAGGGTGGTGGCGCCCAGGAAGACATTTACGTCAAGCCGGTGGGTGGGGGCAGCAGCGAACAGCGGTGAAGGTAATAAAGAGCCCGACCGGTGGTCTGCGGACGGCCGATATATCATTTACGGCGACGGGAACCGACGTCTGGGCGCTCCCGACATTCGGAGACCGCAAACCTTTTCCTGTCGTCCAAACTCCGGCCACCGACTTCTACGGAAATCTGTCCCCCGACGGAAAATGGGCGGCCTACGAGTCGGATGAATCCGGACGAGGCGAAATTTACGTAGTGCCGTTCCCCGAGCCGGGGGCAAATGGCAGATCTCCACCAGTGGTGGTATTGCGCCCATATGGTCGCCGGGCAACGAATTATCTTATGAAACCGCCGATGCCAAGCTCGTGGCTGTCGAATTCGCCACCCGTGGCGCGAATTTCATCGTCGGTAAGTCCCGGCTGCTTCTTGGTGGGCGCTCCTTGGCGAGTGTTAACGGAATCGATGTGAATCGCCATGACAAGCGCTGGCTTATGGCCATGCCGGTCGGAGAACCCAACGCCTCGCCCCTGATCCTCACCACCAACTGGACCGCCATGCTGAGGCCCTGGGACCAAAAAAGAACGGCCCGCGCATTTTTCAACACGCAGGCCGCCCGGTGGACTGCTTGGGATTGACCAAGAGGTGGTCACTCTAAATATGACCCCTTCGGTTAACTCCGGGTCCCGGCGCGACCTGCACGCCGGGCGGAATGCAACCCTAAATCACCGGTAGTCGTGCGATGGTTCTTAGAGCGACCGCTCTAAGTCTCAGCCACCTCACCTGGTCTTTTACTACTCCCACATAAATCAGAACTTGTCATCCGACCACCTCCTTTCCGGTGTAATCGCACATTAGTACGAATCGCGCGGTCACGTCAACTGGCACGAAGGTGTGGGGTGATGAAGAATTGGGTTCCTTTGCGTCCTTTGTGGTTTATGCGGTTGACTTTGCGGACAGATTCTTAACCGCAAAGGCCGCAAAGACTTCAGTAGCGCCAGGAAGTCAGGTCGGCCCCAGGCGGCGCAGTCTTCTCGATGCGGTCGAGAATCTTCGGCAGGTACATGGTGTGGTAGTGCAAACGCGAAAGATAGTTGGGAAGATTGGGATCGCCATTCCAGCAATGTTCCGCGCGATCGCCGTATTTGACTTCCCCGTCGTAAGGCGGGTTCTTGGTGGATCTCAGGAAATCCTCCAGGTAATAGACCGCGTCATTCAGAAAATAGGTGTCGGCCGAGCCGACATAGATATGAAGTTTGCCTTGCAGTTTGGGACCAAGCGTCGCCCACTCGCGTTGCATGACGGCACTCAGATCGTAATGTTCCTTCCAGTATGCAGCGACGCTGCGGTCGATGTCGCCGGTTTCCTTGTTGAAAATCTGCTTGGGATAGCCATCGTCGCCGACCGGCCCGTAGACCGCTTGCCAGATGTCAAACTGTTCCCCCGAACGAGCGTGCGAGCCCAGAGCGAGTTCGTACTGGTTCATGCCTTGTACCGTGCCCAGGGTGCGTCCCAAGTAGTCACGCAAGGCTGGTTGCGCGATTTTCGTGTGTGGGCCCCGCATGTAGAAGGCGTTCGGGTCGCTGTAAATGTTGATGGTGGTATAAGCGCGAAAGTCAACGGGATCGGGGCAGGCAACGAACACGCCGTTGTAGTGGTCGGGATAGAAGATCTGGACCGCCAGCGATTCCCAGCCGCCGGTAGAACCGCCGTAAGCAAATCGCGCCCAGCCCTGTCCGATGCCTCGAAACTGCTTCTCGATCGCGGGAATAAGTTCGGTCTCGATGGCGTCGCCATAAGGCCCAAGATTGGCGGAGTTCACCGCGTAGGAATCATCGTAGTAAGGATTGGTGTGATTGATGTCCGCGATCAGGACGCGCGGAAAGCCAGGTGCAATCCACTGTTGATAGAACTTGTAAGCTTCTTCCTGCTGAATGCGGTTGTAGCCGGAAATGTGGAAGCGCTCGCTGTAATCAGGCTTCAGCTTGGGATCGGGCGGCTCGGTGCGAAAGCCGCTGAAGTCAGCGTTGAAGTGGTCTTCATTGATGATGAACGGGAAATGAACGTTGGGATGCTCGTCAAATCCCTCGGGCACCAGCACGTTGGCGCTGAGAAACACAGGGCGGCCCCAGAATTTGGTGAGCAGTGCGCTCTGAATCTTGAGGTGACGGATGTACTTGGTGTCTTGCGGTGGCGGAATCGGCGGGATTTCTTGATCGAGCACGATGGCGATCGGTCCGCCCGAAGGCCCCAGGGTGATTTTCTGCGGCGTGGAATAGAGATTCCCGGGCGCAATATTCCAGTGCTGCCCTTCGCCGCGGTCCATGGGCAGCTTGACCGTGTGGCCATCGGAACGGTGAAAGGTTTCATAGCGATGCAACACGGCCTGCACGTAGTAGTCTCCGGCCGCCACGTCGCGCAGACGACGAATAGGATAGCCAGCGGCAGAATCATTGACGACGACAAATTGGCCCGGCTGCATGCCCTCCACGTCCACCCCGAAGATCATCTGGGTGCGGACGGAGTCGTCAATCTGCATGCGCGGCTCGGCCGCGGGGTTGTTCGAAAGAAGAAGGAAGATGCGTCCATCGAGTGGCTTTTCACTGCGGCTCTTGGGAAACGAAACCGAGAAACTGGGGCCGGAGGCATACGAGAAAGAGGCAGAAACTAAAAGTCCAGTGATCAACGCAACCGGAACTACACTGCGTCTGCGAAGGAACATTAAGTCTCCTTGTTAGGTAGTCAGCGAAAATCCAGCGGATTGTACAACGAACGATCCCTGGGAATGGTCATTCCAGAATGTGTGGCGCGGGCGCCCTCGCCCGCGCGAGTCCAGCTTAACGTCAAAAGCCGTGGGCGAGGGTACCCGCGCCACACAGCCGCAGCTTTTCTCTCCCGCGGGCCATGGCCCACTGGAATCTACCTGCTTCTCCCCGACCTTCCTACACTGGAAGTAACACCCGGGTAACCGGATGTCTGTATGCGCCGGATTCTTCAACCCTTCCAGCGGTAGGCGTCGGGTTGAGGCAGGCCGATGTGAGCCAGCACGCGATAGGCAAATTCGCGGGCCATGGCATCTAAATCAGTGGAACGGAAATAGAAAGCCGGAATGATCGGAAACACAGTGGCGCCGGCATCGGCGGCCCGGTACATGTTCCGGATATGGATCTTGTTAAGCGGCGTCTCGCGGACACAGAGCACCAGTTGACGTTTCTCTTTCATGCAAACGTCGGCGGCGCGCTCAATCAGTTGGGATGCGATGCCGTTGGCGATGCGGGCGAGTGTGCCCATGCTGCACGGGATGACGACCATGGCGGCGGCGGGATAAGAGCCGCTGGCGATGTTGGCGCCGATATCGGCATTGGCCTGCTGTCGAATTTTACGGGCTGATTTGCGGCCCAGAATTTGTCCGACGAGATTGCTCCGGCCGCGCAGTCCGAGCTCTTCGGCCATGACGCGCAAGGCGCTGTCAGAAGCGATGAAGTTAACGGTCTGGACGCGTTGATCGCGTTCCGCGGCCAGAAGCAGATGCTTAAGGAAGATCGATCCGCTGGCTCCGGTGGTGGCGACAGTAAGGTTCTGCGGCGGGTGATTGGGCACGCTGGACTCCCGATCTTCTCCTGAACATTGGAGCATAGGGAGCACGCAGAGAAGAAGTCAAGGCAACCTATACCAGCCGCGTAGCGGCGTAACAACGTAGCCCAGGCTAAGCCTGGGTAAGGAAGCACAAGTCGAGCAAGCCCGCAGGGGCGAAAGAAACGGCAGCATGGCATCCACCTCCAATTTGCGGCTGCGGCGCAGTGAAGCGCAGTTGCACGCGCTGGCGGGGGTGGAACGCGAGATAAGGATCAACGATCCCAATGGCCGCCGTAAATATCTACAAGACTTCAGCCAGGCCTTCCGGTCCTACGAAGCTGTCATCGACCGGCAACAATTGAACGAGAGCGTACGCGGCGCCGACACGGTCCTCATCGGCGATTACCATGCGCTGCCTTCGGCGCAACGCTTCGCCGCGACTCTACTCGAAGAACGCGCCCAACCCGGAGACCGCCCCGTGGTGCTGGGCCTCGAAACAATTTTCTCCCGTGACCAGCACATCCTCGATGAATGGTGGCGGCGCGAAATTGACGCGGAAGAATTGCAGCAGCGGATTCGTTTCGACCTCGACTGGGGCTATGACTGGGCGCCGTTCTACGAATTGCTGGTGACGGCGCGCGAGCACGCCTACGCGATCTATGGGCTGGACTGCATGCCGCGCGAAGATCTGCGCAAGATCGGGGCGCGCGATCGCCATGCCGCTCACAAGCTGGCTGAGATCCGGCAACGCCATCCCAATGCGGTCATCATGGTTCTATTTGGCGAGTCGCACCTCGCGCCCGGACATCTTCCGAAAGTATTGCAGGAGCGATTACCAGAAGAGCGTGTACTCACTGTTCTGCAGAATGTGGACGCGCTCTACTGGCGAGCCGCGGGCGAACAGCATGAACGGGTGGAAGCAGTGCGCGTCAGCGATGACGTGGTCTGCGTATTCAATTCCACGCCCCTGGAGAAGTACGAGAACTACCGTCTTCACCTCAGCCGCTGGGGACGCACCGAGGAGGAAGGTCCTGACCTCGCGCCCACGATCTACAATCTGATTGACAGCCTGCTGCGCTTCCTCGATATCGACCGCTATTCTTCGCACAACGGCACGCAACCGCAATTCCTGGTGGACCTGATGCCGGAAGTCTACAGCCGGGCATCCGCCGCGCGCTTGCGCCAGCAACTCTCCCGCCACAACGCCAGCGAGGAAGAAACCGAAGCCATGGTGCGCCACGTGGAGGAACGAGGCAGCGCCTATCTACCCCAGGTCAACGGCTTCTATGTGCGCGAGTTCAAGATGATGTATGCCGCGGAAGAAGCGGCGCGATTCCTGCATCATGCCTGCCGCGGTCTGCCCGCGCGCGGAGCAACCGTTGCAGTACCAGGAGCTGCTAATCACTTTTACGCCCAGACCGTTGAATACGCGCTGGGCTACTTCGGCTCGCGAGTGCTATACCCGGCGCGTCCCGTAGCGGAAGACACCGGAGACCGCCAGTTGCCGGGAGCAGCTCCGGAGTCCGAACGCAGGAAGGCCGAAGCCAGCACTCAGCTGCTCGGCTACATGCTGGGCAATGCCTTGTACGAGGCTTACCTCAAGGGGCGAGTCACGCGTGCCATGCTGCGCCGGCTGTTTCTTACCCACGTCGAACAACCGGGCAAAGCGAAAGAGGCGTATCGGGAAATAGCCGCGAAAGTACGTGGCTTGGGCAAGAAGCTGCCAGCCTCAGTGAACCTGGACAAGTAGCGCTGCCGTCCCGGCGGCTGCCGGGCGGGCATCCCGCCCGCCGAGCAAGGGCCAGACGCCTTCGCGACAGCCCACCAGAGGCCGGCTCTACAGGAAGCAAATGCTAATCTAGACTCGCTGAGCTTCCCTTGAACGCCGACTCCATCCGCGAACTCTTCGAACAGGTCTGTCGGGGCAAGCTTTCTCCCGACGCCGCCGTCGAACGTCTGCGCCATCTTCCCTTCGAAGATCTGGGATTCGCCAATGTAGATCACCATCGCGCCTTGCGCGCCGGGATGCCCGAAGTGATCTTTGGACCGGGCAAAACACCCTCCCAGATAGCATCCATCTTCTCTCGCCTGGCCAGGCACGGAGGCAACATTCTGGCCACTCGCGCGAGCCATGAACAGCTCGCTGCGGTAAGAAAGAAAGTGCCGAAGGCCGAGTATCAGGAGCTGGCGCGAGCGATTGTTCTGCGGCGCGACCGGAAAAAATATGGCAAGGGGATCATTGCGGTCGTATCCGCCGGCACCAGCGACATTCCTGTGGCCGAAGAAGCCGTGGTCACCGCCGAGATGATGGGCAATGACGTTGAGCATCTTTACGACGTCGGGGTCGCCGGAATTCACCGTCTGCTGGCGAATCGCGCTTCATTGGCTCGGGCGCGCGTGGTGATCGTATGCGCCGGGATGGAAGGCGCGCTGCCCAGCGTCGTGGGAGGACTGGTCGGCGTTCCTGTGATTGCAGTGCCCACCAGCGTGGGCTATGGGGCAGCGTTTCAAGGCCTGGCGGCGTTGCTGGGGATGATGAATTCCTGCGCGTCCAATGTGAGCGTGGTGAATATTGATAACGGATTTGGAGCAGGATATGTGGCATCGCTGATTAACCGGCTGTAGGGGCGGCTGCAATAAAAAGGGCACGGCCGAAACCGTACCCCTCTTTCAACCCTCGACTTGCTTACGAACCTTTCACTACCGCCAGGTTGTTCTGCACACTGAATACGCCGAAGACCTGGTTGGCCCGCATGCCGGCGATCTGCTTGTCCATCGCGGTGGCAACCGTGCCGTATAGAGTCAGATTGCCGTTATCCACCACAATGCGGATCGGCTTCGCCGGATCGCTGGCATAGCGGCCCAGCACCGGATCACGATAGATGGCGCGCACCGCACTGATCCGAATGCGGTCGTCGAACCCTGAGACCGGCAGGACCTCGATGTTGTCCACCACATCGTTTACTCCCGGCATATTGTTGGCAATCCATACTGCCGAGTCGCGGCCCATATCGTTGCGGGTTGCGCCGGTCAATGTGGCTGCGCCATCTTTTACCGAGACGTCAACAAAGTTGAACTGGTTGTCGTACCCCATCCGGTCGTAGTGCAACTTACGCTCGAGTTTCGCCTGCACCTCGGCATCGGGCGCGGACGATCTCACGGCGATCAGGTTGCGAACGCCCTGGACCTTGTCCAGCTTGCGGACTTTCTTGGCCGCGTCCAGCTTCTGCTGATAAAGATCAACCCTGCCGGAGAGCGTCACAATGCCGTCCTCCGTGCTCGCCTGCAGGTTGCGGAACTCCTGCTTTTTCGTCAACTGCTGCGATACCCGGCTTTGGATGTCGCTGTCATAGCGGGCGCTCGCGGTCTGCGCCGCCAGGCTAACGCTGAGCACACCCACCGCAAGAAATGAAGCCATTCCCCTGAGAATAGTTTTCATAAAATCAATCCTGTCCCCGGTATTGATTAACCGGTTAGTTAATTAATGGATTGGATGCGGGGGCCAGACATAGGGATGTGTGGGTTGGGCTGCGGCCATCCAGGGAGCCAGGGAGCTTCGCCACCTCCAGTCATTACGCTTGACAGTAGTCGTTATAACGATTATATTAACAATGGTGGCAAAGAGCATTCAATCCGAGATTCAGCAAACCAAGCCGTTCAATACTCTGGAAGAAGAAGCCCTGGTCTCGCTACAACGCACGGCAGACCGCTTTCATTGGCGCATGAGCGAGATGCTGAAGGCGCACGGCCTCTCGCCGACTCAGTACAATGCCCTGCGCATCCTGCGCGGCGCCAAGGACGAAGGACGGGCCTGCAGCGAGATTGCCGAGCGCATGATCAATCGCGACCCAGACATCACCCGGCTGATAGATCGTCTGGAGCGCCGAGGACTGGTCGTACGCAGCCGGGAAGGCCGGGACCGCAGGGTGATCACAACGCGAATTACTCCCGCGGGCCTCGAGCTTCTCGGGTCCCTGGACGGACCCATCGAAGACTTCAACCGGAAGCTGCTAGGTCCCCTGGGCGAGCAGCGGCTACGAACCTTGATCCAGCTGCTCGACGCGGCGCGAGAGCAGTCGGAATAATTTCTTTGCCCGTTTATCCCTCTGGACAAGATTGGCTGGGAGGTCCGGACCACGAATTTGCCCAGGAATGTGGAGATCGTCGTATACTGCGGCGGCCCGACGTGTCCGCATTGCCGTATGGCCGCGGAGAAACTGGTGAAGCTCTGCTACGAGAACGTCCGCGCCTGTGAGGGCGGACTCAAAGAGTGGAAGGCCGCGGGCTTGACCGTCGAAGAGCTGTAACTTAAGGCATCATTTGGTCGCTCGGCGGCCCTCTGAATATTTTCCCGGAGGTCAGGCCATCGGCCCTGAAGCGAAAACGCGATCGGAGGAGATCACGATGAGCAACGTTTCGAACCAGTCCTGGGCTTTTACGATTTTCCGTGTCGCCGTAGGCGGTGTGTTTCTGGCCCACGGTATCCAAAAGTTTTTTATGTACGGTCTTCACGGAGTGGCGGGAGCGTTCGCGTCCATGGGAGTACCGGCGCCGGCCGTGACCAGCGCCCTGGTGGCGGTGGTTGAGCTTCTTGGCGGCGCGGCGCTGATCCTCGGATTCCTGACGCGCTGGGCGGCTGCGCTCAATGGCTTCGACATGGTGGTCGCGATCCTGCTGGTCCACCTGAAGAATGGCTTCTTCAGCCCGATGGGTATCGAGTTCCCGCTGACCTTGTTGGCGGCGTGCATCGTTATTGCGATCCACGGGCCGGGAGCGGCGTCGGTCGATGGGGCGTTGGCGAAGCGGGAGTGAACTCCAGATTCACGCTGGGGACTGGCAGGAACCGAAGTCTTTGGATATCGTTTTGGTTTCCCAGACGACCGGCTTACCAGCATCCTTCGGCTTGATCTTCTTGCCCTGCACGGTCACGCGATCGCCCGGCTTGATGTCGCCCGTATTGCCGGAAAGGGCGTAAGACCGTTTATCCTTCTCGTCCGTGACGCTCATACCGCTGGCTCCCGGGATGACACATCCCGTAATCGATCGCTTTTTGGACGATTCGTGTATGACCACATAGGCCACAACTACCACAGCTGCAAGCACTCCCACAATGACGCCTGCGATTGTCCCGTTGCTTACGATCTTGCCCCCTCCTGTCTGCGCTTCAGCACTCGTGGATAGAGTGACACCGAGAGCGAAAATCAGAACTCCGCACCAGAGGTATTTCGAGGTCACACTGCCCTCCACTTGGATGGAATTTCCCTGATCGCGCCTCCGTCCCACCGCCAACGTACATCTGACCGCCCCTGAATGCAATTCTCAGTGGAGTTTGCTGCGGTGTTTCTTCAGGGCTGCCCGCTTCGACTTCCGCTCCCCGCCGAACACGCGCGCGAAAATCTTGTCTACGTTCCGCAGCTGACGCTTCAAATCGAAAGCCCGCTCAATCTGATGGCGAGGCACTCGCCTGACGATGCTTTTGTCCTTGAGCACCAACTCCCGAAAATTTAAGCCTTCCTTCCATGCCCGCATGGCGTGGCTCTGCACCGTACGGTAGGCCTCCTCGCGCGAAACTCCGTGCTCAACCAGATCGAGCAAAAGCTGTCCGCTGAACACCAGGCCGCCGGTGCTTTCCAGATTCGCCTTCATACGCTCGAGGTACACGAACATGGTGTCGAGCACGTTCGTGGTCTTCTGCAGCATGTAGTCCACGAGGGTGGTGGAATCTGGAACGATGACGCGTTCCACCGATGAGTGTGAGATGTCCCGCTCATGCCACAAGGCTACGTTTTCAAACGCTGCCTGCGCATTCGAGCGCACCACCCGCGCCAGGCCGCTGATCTGTTCCAGGGTGATCGGGTTTCGCTTGTGCGGCATGGCGGACGAGCCCTTCTGCTTTTCGCTGAAGAACTCTTCGACTTCGCGCACTTCGGTACGCTGGAGGTGGCGAAGCTCGGTGGCGATCTTGTCCAAGGTGCAAGCAATCACGGCCAGAGTGGCGAGATACGCGGCGTGACGATCGCGCTGGATCACCTGGGATGAAATGGCAGCGGCCTTCAATCCCAGCCGCTCGCACATGCTGTCTTCCAGTTCGGGGCTGAGGTGGGCAAACGTGCCTACGGCACCGGAAAATTTTCCCACCCGCATGTCTTCAGCGGCGGCGCGAAAGCGCACGATATTACGCTGGGTCTCAGAGTACCAGTTGGCCAGCTTGAAACCAAAAGTGATGGGCTCGGCGTGGATGCCGTGAGTGCGGCCGATCATGGGTGTGTCTTTAAACTCCCAGGCTCGACGTTCAAGCACAGCGGAAAGCTTTACCAGGTCGGCGGCGATAATCGCGGAGGCCTGCTGGATGAGCAGGGCCTGGGAAGTGTCGACTACATCGTTCGAAGTCAACCCGTAATGAAACCAGCGGGCATGCGGCCCAACAATCTCAGCCACGGCGGTAGTGAAGGCGATGACATCGTGACGGACTTCCGCTTCAATCTCGGCGATCCGGTCCAGATTGAAGTCAGCCCGCTCGCGGATGGCGTGGGCAGCGTCCTTAGGCACCATTCCGGCTTCGGCCAGGGTTTCTGTGGCGGCGACTTCGACCGCCAGCCAGGTGCGGAATCGATTCTCATCGCTCCAGATGCGGCCCATGTCAGGACGGGTGTAGCGTGGGATCAACGTGAACTCCCTGATGTCTCTGAGAAATACGGGACTAGAGATTCTAAATGGAGGAGGAGGTTGGTGACCAGTTGCCCATACTGCTAGCCGCGGAGGGGCGCAAAGAATACAGCCCAGGGCGCAAGCCCTGGGTGAAAGCCGGGTACGCCGCAAACGACCTAGTCCTCAAAGGGCGGAAGAAACGTTGCTCGCCAGTTCTGGCAGCAGTCCTACGCCAATGCGATCACGTCGATCTCCACCAGGACGTCTTTGGGTAGTCGAGCCGCCTCGACGGTGGAGCGGGCGGGAGGCGCGACATTGAAAAATCGTCCGTAGACCTCATTCATGGCCCCAAAATCACCCATATTCTTCAGGAAAACCGTGGTACGGACCACTTTTTTCAGGCCGCTTCCCGCCGCGGTCAAAATCGCGGACAGATTCTTGATCACGCGGTCCGTCTGCGCGGCCACATCGCCCGTGATCACTTGCTGGTTCGCCGGATCGATGGCCACCTGTCCGGAAACGAAGACAAATCCGTTCGCCCGGATAGCCTGAGAATAAGGTCCGATCGCCTGCGGTCCTTCTTTCGTCGTAATCACGTCGCGCATGAAACCTCCAGAGTTAGTTCGCCAGAATTAATGCAGATCGGCGCCGCTCGAGTCAACTGAGACGGCAACACGTGATGCTTCATACGAGACGTATGGCAAGCAAAATAAAAAGCAGTAGCCAGTTTTGAGTTCTCGGTTCCCAGTTGGTTCTTGCTGACGACCGACGACTGGCGACTAGATCTTCTGCAATCTCTGCACGTCGTGCACGCCAGGAATTTTGCGCACGCCGTTGACGATGTTTTCCAGGTGTTTCAAGTCGGCAATGTCGAGCACGATGTCGACATTCGCCTGGCCATTGTTGGTACGGGCTTCGATGTTCCGGATGTTGGTCTGGGTATCGCTGATCACGGCGGTGATTTGTTTCAGCATCCCAAAACGATCGTCGCAGAACACCGTGAGCTTCACCGGATAGGCGTTGGGCGTTCCATCGTCCTGGGACCACTCCACATCAATCTTGCGTTCAGGTTCATAAAGCAGGTTGGTCACGTTGGGACAATTGACGGCATGGACGGCAACGCCCTTGCCACGAGTCACGTAGCCGACGATGGCCTCGCCTCGAATCGGGTTGCAACAGCGGGCCCGGTAAACCAGCAGATCGCCGTGCCCCTTGACCCTGATGGCGTTGTTGTTCTGGTCACCACCGAAGACGCGCCGCACCACGCTCGCGAGTCCGCTCGGCTTCTCTTGTTCCTCATCGGCTAGAGGCGTGCCAACCGCCGGCGCCATGCGTCCCAATATCTGACGCGCCGAATACTTGCCGTAGCCAATGCCCGCCATGAGGTCATCGGGACGCCCCGCGCCGTAGTCGGACGCAATTTTCTGCAACTCCTCGTCCTTAATGTCCTTTAGCGATACGCGATACTTGCGCGCTTCTTTCTCGATGAGCTTGCGGCCAATCTCAATCGCACGCTCCCGCTGATGGACATTCAGCCAATGCTTGATCTTGTTGCGGGCGCGCGACGACTTGGCAATCGCCAGCCAGTCGCGGCTCGGCTTGTGCCCGGCCTGGGTCAGGATTTCTACGATGTCACCGCTATGCAATTTGAAGCGTAGCGGGACCATGCGCCCGTTCACTTTCGCGCCTACGCAGCTGTGGCCGACCTCGGTGTGTACCGAATAGGCGAAATCTATAGGCGAAGAATCGCGGGGCAGGACTACGACCTTTCCTCTCGGAGTGAATGTATAAACCTCCTCGGGATAAAGATCGATCTTGAGGGTAGATAAAAACTCGCTGGGGTCGGAGACGTCACGTTGCCATTCCACCACCTGGCGCAGCCACGCGAGGCGCTGCTCGTCCTGCGCCGAGACTGGGCCATCTTTGTACTTCCAGTGCGCGGCGATGCCCTCCTCCGCCATCTTGTGCATTTCTTCGGTGCGGATCTGCACTTCGAACGGTGTTCCTTCCTCCGAAATCACGGAAGTGTGCAGCGATTGATAAAGATTTGGCCGGGGCATGGCGATAAAGTCTTTGATCCGGCCGGGCACGGGCCGCCAGAGATTGTGGATGATGCCCAACACCGCGTAGCAATCCTGTATCGATTTCGTGATCACGCGCATGGCATAAAGGTCGTACACCTGTTCGACCGTAATATGCTGCCGTTGCAGTTTCTTGTGGATGCTGTATAGGCGCTTGATACGGCTTTCCACGGTGGCCGTAATGCCTGCCTCTTTGAGTTTGTCGCGAAATACCGCTTCCACCCGCGCCAGGAAGGCTTCGCCCGCCTTGCGTCGCGCCTCGACCGCATCGTGAACTTGCTGATATCCAATTGGGTCGACGTAGCGGAAGCCTAAATCTTCCAGTTCTCCTCTGATTTTGCCCATGCCCAGGCGGTGGGCAATGGGCGCGTAGATTTCGAGGGTCTCGCGGGCGATTTTCTGCTGGCGCTCCGGCGGAAGATGCTCCAGGGTTCGCATGTTATGCAGGCGATCCGCCAGCTTGATGAGCACCACGCGGATGTCATCCACCATGGCCAACATCATCTTGCGCAGGTTCTCGGCCTGTTGCTCTTCGCGCGTCGCGAAATCGATGGCGCTGATCTTGGTGACTCCCTCGACGATGTGCGCTACCTGCTCGCCGAATTCCTTGCGGATATCGACGACGGTGACAGATGTGTCTTCCACCGAGTCATGCAACAGCCCGGCGGCGATGGCGACCGGGTCCATTTTCATTTCGGCCAGAACCAGCGCCACTTCCAGGGGATGAACCAGATAGGGCTGGCCGGAAGCCCGGCTTTGCCCGGCATGATGTTTCTGGGAAAACTCGTAAGCCTTGCGGATTAGTTCGAGATCGTCGTTGGGCCGGTTGGCCCGCATTCGGCGCATCAGTTCACGGAACCGGGTCACCGTGAGCACATTGGTCGCGAACTGTTGGCGCAGGGTCGCCATGCTGGATTATAGCGTGCTGGGCCGCGGGGAGGCTGATCAGGAGCGGTACGATTGGCCACGACCATATAGTCCCAGCACGAGCCAGGACGCTCGCGCCACCTCGGCCTGATTCGATGTAGACGCGAGCGCCCTCGCTCGTGTCACCACTGCCCTCGGGACCAATCCAATCTGCTAGAGTTAAGGCGCACCCGGGCCATCATGAATTCAGCTCGCATCCTCGTGAGCGGCGCCTCAGGCCCGATTGGGGCGACGCTGTTGCCTTTCCTCAAGGCCCAGGGATCCGCAGTCACCCGCCTGGTGCGAAACTCAGCTACCGGCGGCGACCAGATCCTATGGGATCCATCCTGTCCGCTGTCGCCTGAATCAGTTTCCGGCTTCGACGCCGTCATTCATCTGGCCGGAGAATCGATTGTCGGCCGCTGGACCAACGCCAAGAAGCGACGCATCCTCGAGAGCCGCGCCCAGGGTACGGGCCACCTGGCGGAAGCCATAGCAAAAGCGCCGCAACTCCCGCGTGTCTTCATTTCAGCTTCCGCGATTGGCTTCTACGGCAGTCGCGGCGATGAGATCCTGCGGGAAGATAGCCCGTCCGGCGAGGGCTTTGGCGCGGAAATATGCCGGCAATGGGAAGGGGCCACTCGACCCGCAGCCCAGGCGGGAATCCGCACCGCGCAAATGCGCATTGGAGTGGTGATGAGCGCGGACGGTGGCGCCTTGCCGGCGATGCTTACTCCGTTTCGCCTGGGCCTGGGCGGCAGGCTGGGCAATGGACGCCAGTGGTGGACCTGGGTCTCGGTGCGGGACGTCGTAGGCGCAATTCAACACGTGCTGAACCACGAATCTCTCTCAGGTCCGGTCAACACCGTCGCCCCGAATCCAGTAACCAACGCGGAATTCACCCGGATTCTGGCTTCTGTCCTGAACCGCCCAGCGATTTTCCCCATGCCCGCCTTTGCCGTCCGCCTGATCTTCGGAGAGATGGGCGAAGAACTTTTTCTTGGCAGCCAGCGCGTAGAACCGGCCAAGCTTGCGGCCACCGGATATCGGTTCCAGCATCCGGATCTAAAGAATGCTTTGAAAGAGATTCTGCAGCGGTAAGTTCTCGCTTCTTCTTTGCGGCCTTTGCGGTTGAGAGGTTTTGATCCCCGCGCAATCGAGCAAACCTGAACCGCAAAGGATGCAAAGGGGCCCAAACTCGGCTCTCCTACGCGGTTTGCTGCAAGTCTGCGATCTTCCTGATCGCCTCGCCCTGAACTCCCGCGTCATCTCCGAAGCCGGGAAGCCAGGTCACATCAGGCTCCCGGCGAAACCAGGTCATTTGGCGCTTGGCATAGTTTCGATGGGCCTGTTGTGCCGCCTGCACAGCGCCTTCACGCTCGAACTCGCCCCGCATCAGGGCCACGGCCTGTTTGTAGCCGAGAGCGGAGAGCGGGCGCGGAGCCGCGCCGTATTTCTCCAGCAGGGTCAGAGTCTCGTCCGACAGTCCGTCATCGAACATGCGTTGCGCGCGCTCATTGATTCGCTCGTACAAGGCCTTGCGGTCGGGATCGAGTCCCAACCGCACGATGCGAAACCCCGGTAGCGGATCGCGTCCCTGCTTCCACATTTCGCTGATTTTTGTCCGCGATGCCAGGCAGACTTCAATCGCCCGCAGCAGCTTGGGTGTGTCATGGGCATGGATCTTCCCGGCTGCGGCGGGGTCGAGGCGGGCCAGGAGCCGATGCAGATAGCCCGGCCCCTTCTCTTCAGCCCGCTGGCGCAGGTGCTCGCGCAGTTCCTCCGACCGCTGCGGGCCGGCGAACAGGCCTTCCAGCAGGGCACGAAGATAAAGACCGGTCCCGCCGACCACAATCGGCAGAGCTCCCCTCGCCTTTATTTGCTGGAGGACATCACGGGCCTGGCGAGCGTACTCGCCAGCAGTGATGAAGCCGCACGGGTCCACGACATCGAGCATGTGGTGAGGCACGCGGACCCGCTCGGCGACGGTGGGCTTCGCGGTCCCAATCTCAAACTCGCGATACATGGCCACGGAATCGCAGTTCACGATCTCACCGTGGAAGCGTTCGGCCAGGGTCAGCGAGAGTGCAGTCTTCCCGCTGCCCGTCGGGCCGAGCACCACGACCAGCAGCGGATCGGAAGGCGTGGTCAGCGGGCACCCCAGGCGATGTGGTGCCAGTAGCGGGTAAGAGTCGGAAGCAAAATGAGCGCCCCGATGATCAAGATGCCGCCGGCTTCAAGTTTATGAATGTGGAGTTTCGAAGGACGCTTAGGAGACGGCCGATCCGGCGCTGGACTAACGGCAGACACCAGAGCATTGTAGCGCCCCCCGACTCCATGCAGGTGCGAGCGCCCCGCTCGTACGGGAGCCATCAGAAGCCACGTGGGGATGCTACGGGGAAATGCGCGGAACCACGGGGCGGGAGAAACCCGGGTCGAAGACCCGTCCCCACACAGTTGGTGAGGGTAGGAAATTCGCTGATGCTAAACTTCCTGCTGCCGTGTCGATACCATCGAGCAGCCCCGCCAGAAAAATCCTGCGCTTCGCAGTTTTCGAGGTAGACCTGGCGGCAGGGGAACTACGCAAGAACGGCACTCGCATCCGTTTGCAGGAGCAGCCTTTTCAGATCCTCGTGTATCTTTTGGATCGCGCTGGAGACGTGGTCACGCGCGAAGAGCTTCGCCAGAAGTTATGGCCTGCCGACACTTTTGTGGACTTTGACCACAGCCTGAATACCGCCATAAACAAGCTGCGGGAGGCGCTGGGAGACTCGGCGTCCAGCCCGCGTTACGTGGAAACCCTGGCGCGGCGCGGATACCGGTTCCTGGCCCCGGCGCAATCGCAGGAGGCAAACCCGACGGCGCAGAGTTCTCCTACGGCAGCGCCCAGAGAGGCGGCAGTCACCGCTACGACCCAGGCGGCGTCCTTCCATCCTGATCTCGAAGTACCTCTCCCCCGACGCAGTCTTACCCGCGCTCTTTTTGGACTGGTTCAATCGATGTATCTGATCTTCTACGTGAACGCGCTGTTTCGTTTAGGCGCAATCGATCGCATCACGAGCACGTTTTTGCCGGGATGGGAGGCGCGCGCTATCTTCGTCGCGGTCCTGGTAACAGCTGGCGTGGGTATCCCGTTGCGCTGTTACCTGATCTCGGCGGTGGCCTTCGATCATCAGGGGCTGGGGGATAAATTTCGACGGATGTTTCCGGTCATACTGGCGCTGGACCAGTTGTGGGCCGTGGCTCCTTTTCTCCTTGCCGAAAAGATCGGGTTTGGGGCGGCATTTGCCGCGACCGCTGCGCTTCTGTATGTCCCTTTTTCCGAGCGTACGCTGGTGCAATTGGCCTATCGAACGCCGCCCGCCGGACGTTAACTTGGCTGACAATTCGGGAACCCTGCTCACAAAATCCGCGTATCACCGTCTGATGCCGAGGCAGGCGAGTTTCTGCCCCGGGGATGGGAGCAAGCGTTATGCGGCGAATTACATTGATGATTCTGGGCTTGGGTCTGGCGTTGCTACCGGCGGCCCGCGCCGAAGACTGGTCGAAGACCTATACCCTTACCGGTAAGCCCGATCTGCGGGTAGAAACGTCTGATGCCAACATTCGCGTGGACACCTGGAACCAGAACACCATTGAAGCTCGGGTGACAGCGGAAGGCTGGAAGATCGGTGCGGGCGGCGTCAAGGTGCTGGAACACCAAGCTGGCGACTCAGTCGCCATTGAAGTTCGCCTTCCACACCAGACCTGCGTGATCTGCGTCCATACTCAGAGCCATCGCGTTGAGGTTGAGGTTCACATGCCTCACGAAGGACATGTCAATCTGCGTACTGGCGACGGTTCCATCCGGCTGAGCGGGTTTAAGGGGACCATGGAAGTTCAATCGGGCGATGGCGGCCAGGACCTCGAAGCGGTCGATGGTTCGCTCAAGGCTCGCACCGGCGACGGTCATCTCAAGGCCGAAGGGCGGTTCGACGACCTCCAGCTCAGCAGCGGCGACGGCCACATCGACGCTCGTGCTCTGGCGGGTTCGACCGTGGGGTCAAACTGGGACCTTCAAACCGGGGACGGAGCCGTCACTTTGCAGGTGCCGGATTCCTTTTCAGCCGACCTCGATCTCCGTACTGGTGACGGCCACATTGATCTTGATCTACCGGTGACGGTGGAAGGACGCCTGGGTCCCAATAATATCCGTGGCAAACTCAATGGCGGCGGCAAACCGCTTACGATTCATACCGGGGATGGCTCGATCCGGCTGCAAAAATCTTAGCCAACCCCCTTTGGGGTGGGTCGTACGCCAAGATCCAAGGAGAGTAATGATTCGAACATATGCGCTGGCTTTTCTGGCGTCGATTCTTGTACCGATTGGCACCTTCGCCCAGAGTGCCGGACCTGCACCTCCTCCGGTCCTGGACGTCAGCTCCCTCGACCCCAGTGTGGATCCATGCACCGACTTTTTCACTTACGCATGCGGAGGCTGGCTGAAAAAGAATCCCATTCCACCCGACAAGACCAGTTGGGGCGCGACCAACAAGTTGTGGGACGACAATAAGCTATTGCTGCGCCAGATTCTCGAAGGAGCGGCGGCGGGTGGCCCTGCGCGGGAACCGGTGAAACAGAAGATTGGTGACTACTACGCGGCCTGCATGGATGAAAAGGCTATTGAGAGTGCCGGAGCAAGCCCATTGAAGGACGGCCTCGAGCGAATTGGCCGAATGCGTTCCAGGCGGGACATTGCCAGAGTCGCTGCCGGCATGCCGGGCCTGAGCGTCCCCTTCGCCTTCGTGTCCGACCAGGATTACAAGAATTCGTCCCAGGTCATCGCGGAGTTAGACCAGGGCGGTCTGGGCCTTCCGGACCGCGACTACTATCTCAAGACTGATGCGAAATCCGTGGAACTTCGCCAGGCCTACGTGGCCCATGTTCAGAAGATCTTCGAACTGCTTGGGGATGCACCCGGCGTCGCCGCCAGCGAAGCCCAGACTGTGTTGCGCATTGAGACCGCGCTGGCCAACGGATCGCTGACCCAGGTGGAGCGTCGCGATCCCAAATTGCTCTACCACAAGATGACGATTCAGGATTTGGCATCGCTCAGCCCCTCTTTCAAGTGGAAAGAATACTTCTCACGGACTGGCCAGCCTGGTCTGCAATCGTTGAATGTGACGGCTCCGGATTTCTTCAAGACCATGGGCGCCACGCTGAAGAGAGAAGATCTCAACAGCTGGAAAGCTTACCTGCGTTGGCAGTTGGCAAACGCAAACGCGCCCTATCTCTCTTCAGCGTTCGTGAACGCCGATTTCGATTTCTTTGGCAAGACGCTGACCGGAGCCGAGGAGCTCCAGCCTCGCTGGAAGCGCTGTGTGAGTTACGCAGATAACGACCTGGGTGAGGCCCTGGGCCAGGCCTACGTGCAGCGTGCCTTCCCTCCCGAGGCCAAACAACGCGCGCAAAAAATGGTAAAGCAAATCGAAAACGCCATGCAGCAGGACATCGAAGAACTGTCCTGGATGTCCCCGGCAACGAAACAGCAGGCGCTCGAAAAACTGCATACCCTGGCCAACAAGATCGGATATCCCGACAAGTGGCGCGACTACAGCGCACTGACCATCGCCCGCGACGATTACATGGGAAACGTGCTGCGCGCCCGTGGCTTCGAGTTCAATCGCCAGATCGCGAAGATTGGCAAACCCCTGGACCGTGGTGAGTGGGGCATGACGCCGCCTACAGTGAATGCCGAATACAACACCCGGCTCAACGACATCAATTTCCCCGCTGGCATCCTCCAGCCTCCCTTTTTTGATCCCGGCGCGGACGACGCCCCGAACTACGGCGACACCGGCGCCACCATTGGACACGAACTGACTCACGGGTTTGACGACGAAGGCCGCCAGTTCGATGCCCAAGGGAACCTGCGCGACTGGTGGACAGCGGAGGACGGCAAGCAGTTCGACGAGCGCGCCAGCTGCGTCTCTGATCAGTATTCGCAATATGTCGCCGTGGACGACATCAAGATCAACGGGCAGTTGACCATGGGCGAAAATGTAGCCGATCTGGGCGGGCTGATGCTAGCTTACATGGCGTGGAAGGCCGAAACCGGCGGCAGGAAGCTGGACTCAATGGACGGATTCACGCCCGAGCAACGTTTCTTCATCGGCTATGGACAAAGCTGGTGCAGCGACACCCGCGACGAGGCCAAACGCCTGTACGCCACGATAGACCCGCACTCACCCGACAAATATCGCGCCAATGGAGTGGTTTCGAACACGCCGCAATTTCAGCAGGCCTTTCAGTGCAAAACCGGCTCAGCGATGGTGCGCGAGAAAAGATGCAGAATCTGGTAGAGCAGTCGCCGGTCGTTGGTCGCTAGTCGTTGGTCCTTGGCCTTTGGTCGTTCGCCTTTGGCTTGCGCCTCTGGGTTGAAGGTCTGGTGTTGGCCAACGACCAACTACTGTATATCCGACTTATCCGGGTTGTAATAAAAGTGGAAGCGTAGCGCCAGATATTGGCCGCCGAATTCGCTCGGAAGGGGCGGGAAGGGTTTGGACGCAGTGATCCCGCCGTAGGCAGCGCGGTCCAGCGCGACATCTCCGGAAGTGCCGACGATCTGCAGGCCGGCGACCTGGCCATTCTTCAGGATGGCGAACTCAATTGAGACTTTCCCCTTCTTCATGAGCGGCGCGCGCGCCGACTCGGGGATGATGCGATACCAGTTTTCCCTCACATCGTGTAGCACCCGGGCAAGGTAAGGACCGAAATCCACGCCCATGGTGTCACTCAGGACGTCCATCGGGCCAATCGCCTCGCCGCCTTGTTTCCCTTGACCCAGGCCATAGTCCCCGCTATCGCCACCGTATCCGCCGCGATTGGAGGCGGCGGCGCGGGCGGCTTGTTCGATGGCCGATCCCGCCGACATTGCGCCGGTATTGAAGCTCGGCGTGGGCCGTTCCGTGGGGGGAGTCTGCAGACGGGCCACCTGGTTCTGATCAGGAGGTGGCGGAGGCGATGGCTGTTCCTGTGGTGCTTGCGGACCCTGCGCTGCCGGCGCCGGCGCGGCAGGCTGCGACTGCGCCGGCGTGCCTGGCGGTCCAGGACGCGCGCTGTCCAGAATCTTCTTAAGCTCTTTGCGGTCGAGTTGCGGGGCCTTCGAGGTTGCGATCCGGTCTTTGTCCGAAATCCTGTTAGTGTCCGGCCGCTTGGTCAGTTTTTGCTCGTCGGGAGGAAGCTCCAGATAAGTGAGATCCTTCTGCTTCATCAGGTCTTGCGGGCTGACCAGAATTACCGAACGGCGGTGCATCAGGCCTTCGAGCCGGGCCGAGTTGACAACCAGAATCACGATTGCAAGGTGGACGACTACCGAGATCCAAAATGCCTCCCGCTGACGCGAGCGCGAGAGGTCGTCCTGCAACTGAATCAGCAGGGCGGGAACGTCGTGCATCTCGAGGTAAGCGGTTTCCCAACCGCTGGCGTCGTATAGATCGCCGCCCGGCGGGCTGGGCGGTTGCGCTGCTGGAACAGGGTTTCGCGGCGGGATTTCAGTAGTTGACATCGACCTGCTGGTTTATTCCCTTAGACACAACGAACCCCCTTTCAGCTGCTGTGCAGGGTGCGTCGCTAGTCGTTGGTCTTTCGTCCTTGGTCCTTATTCGTTGGCCCAAACCCAAATTTCTGGCAGAGCGGCACCGCTGCAAGGACCGACGACAAGGGGCTGACCAACGACTGATGCTTTTCCATTTTCGCATCTTTCTCGCATATCTGCGAAAAACCAGCGTATACAGGCACTCATGTTCGTACCTGCCTGGTCAATAAAGGTTACCCCGAAGAGCTGCGATGGATTGTCAAGAAGTGTAAAACAAGAACCTCGGTTGGATCGTTGCGCAGCAATCACTTACGCGGCCTTGTGCGAGGCTTCAGCGCAGCTGTTCGAGTCGAACTTTCTGGCCGTGCTGGCGTATCGCGGCCACGATGTCGAGAGCCACGGCGAGGGCGCGCCGGCCGTCTTCGAATGAAACCAGCGGTTTGGAACGCGTCCGCACCGCCTCCAGGAACGATCTCAGTTCGGCGCGCAGTGGTTCTTCCGTGACGATCGCTGGCTTGGCTACCTTGATCTGGGGATTGACCGAAGGAGTTCCTTCGGCTTCGCCCACGCTGAATACCAGGACCTCCTGGCGGCTGTAGTCGAGAGAAACATATTGCCGCGGCTGAAAGAAGCGCAGCTTGCGAACGCGCTCGGTCGAAACCCGGCTGGCCGTGAAATTGGCCACACAGCCGGACTCAAATTCCAAACGAACGTTAGCGATGTCGGCCTTGCCGGAAAGGATGGGAAGACCCACGGCCCGAATTTCCTTCACCGGCGATTTCACCAGCCAAAGCACGACATCGAGATCATGAATCATCAGATCGAGAATGACGTCGACATCGAGCGACCGGGGAGTGAAGACGCTGAGCCGGTGAACTTCGAAAAACATGGGTTGAGTGATGAGCGGCGCGGTGGCCCGGACTGCGGGATTGAAGCGCTCCAGGTGTCCAACCTGGCCGATTCGATTCAAACTCTGCGCCAGGCCAACCAGTTCGTCGGCTTCCGCCAGCGACGGGGCAAGGGGCTTCTCAACCAGCACATCGACTCCGGCTTCCATCAGGCCCCGTGCGGTCTCGAGGTGCAGCACCGTGGGAACCGCGACCGAGGCCGCTTGCACCTCGCTGTGCGTGGTCACCAGTTGCTCGACCGACCCGAATCCGCGGCAACCAAATTCGGCGGCGACAGCGTCGGCGCGGGCCACATCCGGATCCACAACTCCGACCAGGCGTACAGCCTCTCCCTGCCCGGCCAACTGGTGATAGATGCGGGCGTGGTTGCGTCCGAAGGCACCCACGCCCACCACGGCAACGTTTATCAAATCGTCAATCAGCTTTTCAATTCTCCGGGATCAAGAGATTTACTTCGCGGCCTTTTTCAGCAGAGCGATCTGACCGGCATGGTACAGCTCGTGCTGCACGATGCCACTGAACATGTAATAAAAGTTGTAATAGTTCTGGGTCTTGCCCGGAACCTGTTCCGCCAGGCGTGAATCGGGAAAGGCGGCCACTGTCCTGATCAGCTCGTGATGGGTCTTCTTGGTAGTCTCGATCGCCTGGTTCCAGGCCGCTTCGCTGGTGTCCGTGACGGCGGGAAAATTCTGGGCGTCGGCAAGGATCACGGCGGTTCCGCCTGCGCGGCGGGTGACCACGTCATCCCACGCTGCAATATGGAGAAGAATCTCCCAGATGCTGTGGGCGTCCTTGATCGGCCGACCCCCTGCAGTTTTAGCGTTCACGTCGGTCAGCAGTTCGAGAATGGAATCCCCGTGCCAGGCACTGCCTTCGAAGGCACGGCGGATCTGATCGGCAAGGCGAAAGGCTTCGGTCATCGAGAGCTCCAGGTTGGCTGATAGAAGGTTGCGAGTAACCGACCGACATGTCAATCAGTCACTATGCTGATGCCAGCCGCATCGGCGGCCACGATAATGGCGTTCCCATCCAGCAGCAGGCATTTCCCCGCATCAAGTGCCAGGCAAGTGGCTCCGGCCTGGCTCATCACTTCAATTGTCTTCACTCCGACCACCGGCACATCAAAACGCATGTCCTGATTCGGCTTAGCGATCTTTACTACCGTGAGTTCTCGGCTGAGCGTAGAGGCGTCTCCCGCCAGCGATCGCATGATTTCTCCGGCGCGCACGATAGCGGCGTCGGTGCCCTCCATGGATTCGACCGCGACACAGGCCGACTCCGCGACCACGACGGTTTGCCCAATATCATACTGCGCCAACTGGCGGGCGACTGTGCGTCCGTATTTGATGTCCTTTTTTTCCTGTGGCGTCGGCGCCCGCTGGGTGAGAAGGCCTGCCTGGGCTAGCAGGGGCTCCAGGAAGGACGTCGAATTCTCCAGAGTGATGCCCTCGTCTGCCAGCATCTTGGCGACCGCACCAAGCAGGGAGTCGGTATTTCGCGTTCCCAGCGATAGTAGCAACTTCGCCAGCTTCCAGTCGGGGCGGATGCTGGAGAAAATCTGTTTGTGCTTTACCTGTCCCGCCATCAGGGCGCGCTGCACGCCTTCCCGTTGAAAGGTCTCGATCAGCCGCGACAACTCGCCTAGGGAGAGCCAATGAACCGCCGTGGCTCCGTGTTGCTCAATTTCCGGAGATGCCTCTTCCTTGATGGCCGCGACGATGACGTCGAACCCTTGGGCCCGCGCAGCGTCCAGTACCAGCAAGGGAAAGCTTCCGTTTCCGGCGATGAGACCGATTCGCTGTGCCTTTGACATCTTCCAGTCCGTTCTCTGCAAAAGGACCTAAAGCATCCGATCGATCATGCCACGAGTCGGTAGTCTCTCAGCTTGAATTCGCAAGCCATCGAAAGGAACGCTCCGGCCAACCTGAACCAGCCCGCGGCAAAACAAATCCATCTTTCGATCTGAACTCCCCGCTGCCTCTCCTCCAGCGAGACGTGGGCGCGGGATGCAGGCGGTTTCTCTCGGACTTTAAAATGCCGCAGCTTTACTGCGAAGTTAAGGAATGCAATAGCACCAATGAGGAAGACGACTGCCGGGAAAGTAGTAATCATGATGAGCGCCGCTGGCCTTAGCTTGCTAAATGCACGATTTCCTCAAGGCCCCGAAAAGGCCCCGAACTTGGTCGGAGAGCCCAGCCGCCACGTTAGGGCTATTTTGAACTAGACACCACCCACGAGTCCCCTCGCTTGCTTAAACTTTGGATGACGTAGCACAATCTTTCTACCGCGAGTCTCCCGGCGGGAACGCCTGGGACATCTTATGGCTGAGACACCGTCCACTATCCGACACCCGTCAGGACACATGTGGGGAGCTGCACTGCGAGCGGCGGCGCGGCATCGTTTCAAGTTCTCGCTCCAATGTGAAAGTGGTTTCAAGGCCCTGCTCAAAGCCGGCCTCGAAGCCCACAAAGTCAGTTTGTACGAATTCACCGAACGTAAAGCTGAGGCCCAGAGCAATGTCGAGAGGCTGGTTCGGGCCATGATCAATGCACAACTGACGAAGGACCCTGCGATTGACGTGCTCGACGAGTGGACAATCTTTCACGTTCTCAACGAGGAGAAGTTGTGTCCCGGGCTCTGGCCGATCTGCTAGAAACCCCAATTCGTTTTCCGCCAGCCTACTTGATCACGCCGCGTTCCGATGCCTCGATAAATCTTATCAGCAGGTCCACATCATCCCCACGGTCGGGCTCGGACTTCATACGCTCCAGCGCTTGTGAAGTATTGAGCTTCGACGCCAGCAAGAGCTTGTAGGCGTGGTGGATTTTGCGAATGCGTTCCTTGCTGAAGCCCCGCCGCTCCAGGCCCACAGCGTTCAGACCGTAAGCGTGCGTGTCCCGCGCCGCGGCCGTTTTTGAGAAAGGCAGCACATCCCGCGTGATGGTCGTACCGCCGCCAATAAACGAGTGCGCCCCGATCCGGACAAAGTGATGGACCGGGCAAAGCGCTCCCACCACTGCCCACTCTCCCACCCAGATGTGCCCCCCCAGGGTTGCGGCATTGGCCAGGATGACATGGTCGCCGATGACGCAATCGTGCGCGATGTGCGTGTAAGCCATGACCAGCGTGTGACTGCCAAGACGAGTCAGTCCGCCGCCCTTGACCGTGCCGCGGTTGATGGTGACAAACTCGCGAATCTGGTTGTGGTCGCCGATCTCGAGACGCGTGGGTTCACCGGCGTAGGTGATGTCCTGTGGCGCCATGCCGATTGAAGAGAACGGAAAGAAACCATTGTCCATTCCGATTTTCGTCGGTCCCTCAATGGTGACGTGCGAAACCAGGCGGCAGCCTTCTCCCATTTCGACTTCCGGCCCAATCACGCAGTAGGGACCGATCCTGCACGAAGGATGGACCTTTGCGCGGGCATCGACGATTGCGGTGGGATGAATCGCGGAGGACTTCGCGGTGGAGTTACGCAGCGAGGAACTGGTTGTCTGCGGGCGTTTCGCCATACGGGAGCTTATTCCGGTTCGTCCGTGTCCGAGGCTGTACCAGCGCTGTCCGACCGGCCGCGCCCGCGGGCGGTTTCCACCAGTTGACAGCTGACGACGGCTTCGGCCACGCGCCTGGCGCCCACGTAGACAATTCCCTCCATGCGCACGGCGATCATGCTCGGGCGCGCTCGCCAGTTCTTGAGCTCAACTTCGATGCGTAACTGGTCGCCGGGCACCACCGGCCGGCGGAATTTCGCCCGCTCGATGCCGGTGAACATGATGAGCTTGTCCTTCGGGTCTTCCACTTCAGTAAGCAGCAACGCCCCTCCCGCCTGCGCGATGGCCTCCACAATCAAGACCCCTGGCATGATGGGCAGATTGGGAAAGTGCCCGGCAAAGAAAGGCTCGTTGATGGTCACATTCTTGATGGCCACGATCCGCTGCTTGCGCTGGATCTCGATCACGCGGTCGATCAGCAGAAAGGGAAAGCGGTGAGGCAAAATGCGGAAAATATCGACGATGTCCAGCGTGGTCTTTACCGGCGCCGAGGATGCGGTCGCTGGGTGAGCGGTGTCGGTCATTTTCTCTCGTCAGCTTTTTATCGTCAGGAGCGACGATTATACTGTACCGCGACTCAGCCACGGAATACTGAGAGAATACCGGGTGTTGGCTCGGCCTCTCCATGATGGCGTCATGCTGAGCTTGCGAAGCATCTTGCGTGAAGCGCTTATGCGCTGATTTACGAATGTGCAGACGCGCGCCAGATCCTTCGGGACTGAAGTCCTTCAGGATGGCGCATCATCTAGAGAACTTATCGTACTGAACCACCAAACAATACGCCTATGAAGAAGGTCCTGAAGAAGCCGCAAGCATCGCAGCCCCACCCCGTCCCCAATGAAGCCGCCAATCGACTGCGGTTTTTTACCGAGCGGAAAGATGCCATCACCGAAACCATCCGCCAGTTGGTAGAAATCGAATCCCCCAGCGACAACAAAGCGGCTGTGGACCAACTGGGCGTGCTTCTGGCCGGCCGCTTCGAGAAAATCGGCGGCCACGCAAAATTCCATCGCGCTCAGAGCTACGGCGACCATTTGCAAGTGGATTTCTCCGGCGCGCGTAGCGGGAAGCCCGTTCTGCTGCTTGGCCACATTGACACCGTGTACCCCACGGGAACGCTCTCCACCATGCCATGCCGTGTAGCCGAGGGACGGCTCTGGGGGCCGGGCGCGCTCGATATGAAGTCGGGCATTGCGCTAATCCTGCATGCGCTTGAAGGACTGCGCACCTGGCACGGCGACACCCTGCCGCGTCCAGTCACGGTGCTTTTGGTGACCGACGAAGAGGTCGGCAGCGAATCATCGCGTCGCATTACTGAGAGCCTGGCCAGGAAATCTGAAGCGGTCCTTGTGCTGGAACCCTCCTACGGATTGAAAGGTGCAGTGAAGACTGCTCGCAAAGGCGTCGGCGAATACACCGTCAAGGTGACCGGGAAGTCGGCGCACTCCGGCCTGGATTTCGACAAAGGTGAGAGCGCGGTCGTTGAAATGGCCAGGCAAATCACCGCCATCACCAAGCTCGTCAATCTTAAACGGGGGCTCACGTTGAACGTGGGAGTGATTTCCGGAGGCACGCGGACGAACGTAATCCCCGCCCAGGCCACCGCTTCACTCGATGTCCGCGTGACCCATATGAAAGACGCGGCTGCAATCGACCGCCAGCTAAGAGCCCTCAAACCCTTCAATCGCAAATGCAAGCTGGAGATCAAGGGGGCTGTGAACCGTCCACCGATGGAGCGGGGCCCTGGTGTGGCCATGCTGTACAAGAAAGCTTCGGAGATTGCAAAAGGGCTGGGTTGGAAACTGGAAGAGGCAGCCGTCGGCGGGGGCTCGGACGGAAACTTCACTGCCAACCTGGGAATCCCAACGCTCGACGGCCTGGGAGGGGTTGGTGAAGGCGCGCACGCCACTCACGAGTCCATCATAATTTCCGAGCTACCCCGCCGGGCAACGCTGCTGGCCGAACTGATCGAGCGCACCTAATGTGGACGCGGGCGACACGCCCGCGCCGCAGTGCTTCAAACTCATGGCCGCACCGGAGAGTCGTCAGCGGGGAGATTCTTTGACTACAGCCACCGGGTAGCCTAGAATTTCCACAGGGTCCTCGCCAACTCGCGATGCGCTCACCGAGTGCTTGGCAAACCCGCTAGGGAGGTCTCACATGCCTGGAAAATTAGGGTTGCCGGAAATTCTGGTGCTTCTGGCCATTGCGCTTCTGATCTTCGGACCCAGCAAACTGGCCGATCTGGGCAAGGGACTGGGCGAAGGCATCAAAAACTTCAAGTCAGCCGTAAAAGACGGTGAACAGGACCCCGACAAAAAGGCCTAGGGCATCGCCAAGGCTTTCCAGTTGGTCTGGATTTCTCTCTTCAAGCACCATGCTCTTGCAGCATCCTTCGCACCAGTGCCACCGGTAAACCCACCACGTTGAAATAATCGCCCTCAATGCGGGGAATCCAACGCGAAGCCGTGCCCTGGATGGCGTAGGCGCCCGCTTTGTCCATGGGTTCGCCGCTTGCTATGTAGGAATGAATATCTTCGGCGCTGAGCGTGGTCATGGACACTAGCGTACTTTCGGAACGGGTGTCTTCAAACCCAGCTTCTAGTTTCTGGTTCTCGGTTCTCTGTGTCCCCACGAGGCACACTCCGGTTATGACCTGATGAGTTCGTCCCGAAAGCAGACCCAGCATGCGCATCGCGTCGGCTTCATCGCGGGGTTTGCCGAGAATCTCGCTATCGACGACGACGATCGTATCCGCTCCCAGAACAAGCTGGCCGGGTTGCTGGCGGAGTACGGCGCGGGCCTTCTCCCGCGCCAGGCGTTCCGCGCAAGCGCGCGGGCTCTCCTCTGCTAGAAGTAGTTCAGGAATGTTGGCGGGGTACACCGTAAACGGAATTCCCGCATTTCGCAGCAATTCCTGGCGGCGCGGAGAAGCCGAAGCGAGCACGAGCATGGAAGTCTCTGTCACGCTTCAATGAGCTCGATGCGATTTCCAAATGGATCGTAAATATGACAGCGGCGTACTCCGGGAATGTCGCCCACTTGGGCAACAGTCACGGCGGCCTCGGACAGACGTTGCAGAAGAGCTCCGTAGTCGCGGCAGTGCAAGGCGGGATGCGCCTTCTTCGCCGGACGAAAATCTTTCTCCACGCCCAGATGAATTTGCACTTCACCACTCTCAAACCAGCACCCGCCGCGCTTCGCGAGCTCTGGAGGCTTGGGAATCTCGGCCATGCCAAGCAGATCGCGGTAGAAGTGGCGAGCCGTGTCCTCCCCGCCCGGAGGCATGGCGAGTTGGACGTGATCGATCGCGGTGAACGGCACAGTCACCATGTTGTTAGTGTTCTAAGTCTGATTTTATATCGGAGCTCAGACGTTCGACGTTAGTCGTCAGACCTCGGCAACGCGCCCCCAAGCGCTGGCCCTCGTATGGCCGAGGTCCGACGTCCGGTGTCCGCCCTGTTAGAATCAAACATTGACCGCCGCACCCATGGACGCCGCTTTCCTTCGCAATTTTGCGATCATTGCCCACATTGATCACGGCAAATCTACGCTGGCGGATCGCCTGCTCGAGTTGACCGGGGCGCTGACCGCGCGCGAGATGCAGGCCCAGGTGCTCGACTCCATGGACCTGGAGCGGGAGCGCGGCATCACCATCAAGGCACATGCCGTGCGCATGATGTACACCGCACAGGACGGCCATCTCTACCAGCTCAACCTCATCGACACGCCGGGCCATGTGGACTTTTCCTACGAAGTCTCGCGCTCGCTGGCTTCCTGCGAGGGCGCGCTGCTGGTGGTCGACGCGTCGCAGGGGGTGGAAGCGCAGACATTGGCCAACGCCTACCTCGCCATCAACAACCGCCTGGAAATCATTCCGGTCATCAACAAGATCGATCTGCCCAGCGCCGATGTGGAGCGAACCAAGGAGATGATCGAAGGCGCCGTCGGTCTCGACGCCTCCGACGCCGTGCTGATCAGCGCCAAGACCGGCCTGGGCGTGCCCGATGTTCTGGAAGCCATCGTGAAGCGCGTGCCTCCGCCCAAAGGCAATCCGGACCACCGGCTGCAGGCGCTGATTTTTGACTCCTGGTTTGATCCCTACCGCGGCGTGATTGTGCTGACCCGGGTCTTCGAAGGCACCATCCGAAAGGGGCAAAAAATCCGCCTCATGTGGAATGGCCGGGTTCTAGAAGTGGAAACCCTCGGGGTGCTGACCCCCAAGCCGGTGGAGGTAGATGAACTGCGGGCGGGTGAAGTCGGATTCCTGATGGCCAACAGCAAGACCGTGGCCGACACCAAAATCGGCGACACCATTACCGACGAGGCCAATCCCGCGATCGAGCCGCTCCCAGGCTTTGAAGAGATCAAGCCCATGGTTTTTGCCGGACTCTACACCGTGGACGCGCACGAACACACCCAACTCCGCGAGGCCCTGGAAAAATTGCGCCTCAACGATTCGTCTTTCTTCTTCGAGCCCGAGAGCTCTGTCGCGCTGGGCTTCGGCTTCCGCTGCGGCTTTCTCGGCCTGCTGCACATGGAGATCATCCAGGAACGTCTGGAGCGCGAATTCAATCTCGAACTGATCACCACCGCCCCAGGCGTCCGCTACAAGATCACCAAGACCGACGGCGCATTAATCGAAGTCGACAACCCTTCGCGCTGGCCGGATCCAAGCGAGATTGCCAAAGTCCAGGAACCGGTGATTCTGGCTACCATCCTTACCAACGAAGAATACGTGGGCGGAATCCTGAAGTTGGTCGAAGACAAGCGCGGCAAGCAAAAGACGTTTGAATACGTGAGTTCGTCACGCGTAATGCTGCATTATGAGCTTCCCTTGAACGAAATCGTGCTCGATTTTTACGACCGGCTAAAGTCCGTCTCCCGCGGCTACGCTTCGCTCGATTACCACCTCGCGGACTATTGGGAATCGCCCATGGTCAAGCTGGATATTCTGGTGGCGGGCGAACCTGTAGACGCTCTCTCCATCATCGTGCACCGCGATTTTGCCTACGAACGCGGCAAATTGCTGGTTTCCAAAATGCGGGAACTCATTCCCCGGCAGATGTTCGAAGTCGCGATCCAGGCCTCGATCGGATCGAAGATCATTGCCCGCGAAACGGTCTCGGCCATACGCAAGAACGTGATCGCCAAGTGCTACGGCGGCGACATTTCCCGAAAGCGCAAGCTGCTGGAAAAACAAAAAGAAGGCAAGCGGCGCATGAAGCGCATCGGGCGCGTAGATATTCCGCAAGAAGCGTTTTTAGCCGTCCTCAAGGTGGGCGAGGACAGTAGCTAAGAGATCAAGAGCTTATGCGGAAAACCTATTCGGTCCAATCGAAGGAACGGGTCACGGCTTTCTTCCACAGTCGGTACATCTCGGCGCGCTTCGGTTCTCCTAAAGTCGGCTTCCAGGTTTGGCCTACGGACCACCTCGAACGCAAGTCGTCTGTGTTCTTGTAAAAACCCACCGCCAGACCTGCGGCGTAGGCTGCCCCCAAAGACGTGGTCTCTTTGATCAAAGGCTTCACCACTGGGCGGTTCAGGATATCGGCCTGGAACTGCATCAGCAGAGCATTGTCCACCATGCCTCCATCCACACGCAGGACATCCAGAGCGATGCCGGAATCTTGCTCCATGGCTTCGACCACTTCGCGGGTCTGGAAGGCAGTTGCTTCCAGCACAGCGCGGGCCAGGTGTCCCTTATTGACATAACGGGTCAGGCCGGCGATCACGCCACGGGCATTGTGCTTCCAGTAAGGCGCGTAGAGACCGGAGAACGCCGGCACAAAGTACACTCCGCCGTTGTCTTCTACTGTGCGCGCCAGGGTTTCAATCTCGGGGCTCGCTCCGATCAGACCCAGGTTGTCGCGCATCCACTGCACCAGCGCGCCGGTGATGGCGATGCTGCCCTCAAGCGCATAGTGTGCGGGCTCTTTGCCGAACTTGTAGGCAACGGTGGTAAGCAGACCGCAGGCGGAGCGCACGGCGCGTTCTCCGGTATTCATCAGCAGGAAGCAGCCCGTGCCGTAAGTGTTTTTGGCTTCGCCGGATTTGAAGCAGGTTTGGCCGACCAGCGCGGCCTGCTGGTCCCCTAGAATTCCGGCAATCGCGACTCCCTTCGCTTCGCCGACTTTCACCGTCCCGTAAGCTTCGCCGCTCGAGCAGATGCGCGGCAGCATCTCTTCCGGAATGCCGAACGCGTCGAGTAATTCCTTGTCCCATGAAAGCGTGTCGAGGTCCATGAGTTGGGTGCGGCTGGCGTTAGTGACATCGGTGATGTGAAGGCCACCGTCCGGGCCGCCGGTGAGATGCCAGGTCAGAAAAGAATCGATGTTGCCGAAAACTACGTCGCCGGTTTCGGCTTGCCTGCGCACGCCTGGCACATGCTCGAGCAGCCAGCGGATTTTCAAACTGCTGAAGTACGTGCTGAGCGGAAGCCCGGTCTTGCGTCGAAAGCGGTCGGCCCCGCCGTCGCGGGAGAGTTCTGCGACGTAGTCATCCACCCGCGTGTCCTGCCAGACCAGGGCGTTGGCCACCGGCTTGCCGGTTTTCCGATCCCATAGCACCGTGGTTTCGCGTTGATTGGTGATGCCGATAGCCGCCAGGTCGGCAGCGCCAAGATTTTTCTGCTGCAGAGCCTGCGCAATCACATCCTGGGTCGCCCGCCAGATTTCTTCGGGATCATGCTCGACCCATCCCGGCTGCGGATAGATCTGCTGGTGCTCTTTTTGCGCGACCGCTACGGTTTTGCCGGCTACGTCGAACACGCAAAAGCGGGTGCTGGTTGTTCCCTGATCGATGGCGCCGATGTAGTTGACCACGGCGGCTATGGTAACGGAGGCTGGAGGTGTGCGCAAAGAATACTGCGGCTGGGAGCGATCCCCTGCACGAGCGGGAAGCTCGTGCCCACATTTCTTGTATAGAGGACGGGCGTACCGCCCGTCGCAGCGCTAGTGCTTGGCGGAAAACTGGAAGGCTATATAGAACAGCTGCACAATGGTCAATCCGACGATCACGTAGGTCGCAATCTCCATCCGTCTGCCGGATTCACGCACGCTCTTCACTACTTCGGCCATGTCGGTCGTCGCTTGCACCAGCTTACCGATAAGCTCGTCGAGGTGGTCGGTGGCGCTGCGAAGTTTGTCTAGCACGCGTGAGGTATCCACAAGCGCCGTGGCTGCCCGCTCGCTATTGCGTAGATCAAGCTCGGTCTTGCAGGCCGCCCACCACGGACTTCCGGGCGGATTGTCGTACATGCGCTGCCGAATCTCCTCCGAAGAGCGCGAGCGGAGGAGTTGCACCAGTGCCTGGACCGTGTCGCTGGTCTTGGGATCGAGGGTCGGGGTCGCCATAGTTGAATGAGAGACATTTGATCATAGGACCTGTCGGTAACCTTTGACAGGTAACGGAAGGCCAAGCAGATCTGACGCAGGGACGAAGCACCGGCTTGGACAGTCGTCGTAACGAGGGTCTAAGCCCCTTGTTCTGAAAGCTTTGTGAAGGCCCCAGTCAATGTCTCATTTCGAGAATGCTACGGGGCTTTTTCCAGCTCCGCCCGGTCCCATTTCGCCAGGTTGGCTCCGGCTTCGTAAGTGCTTTGCAGGAATTCGATCAGCGCAGATCTGGGAGAGGGATCAAGACGAACATCGTCATACATCAGAAGGAATTCTTTCATCTGCGGATGGTAAAACGCCTTGCCAGGACGGACCCGATTTTGCCCGAAACCCGCAGGTTCCGGGGCGGCGTAAGCGTAGAATGCCGGACCTTTGATCTCGCCGCCGCCCGGCCAGAATCCTGCGCTGATCACTTCGTGCGAGTAAGCCTCGCGCGTGATCAGGTCGGCTCCCTCGCGCTCCGGAGCGCGCCGTCCGGAAAAGCGCGTGACGCACAAGTCGAAACTACCCCAAAAGAAGTGCACTGGGCTGTTCTTGCCAAGGAAGCGTGAGCGAAATTCGTGGAAGACGCTATCCACAACGAGCAGGATACGCCAGAACCGGGTCACGTATTCGCGATCATAGGACGTGTGCTGGGTATCGCGCTCGAAAGCGATCGGATTGGGAATCTCGACCGGCATGTGCCAGATATCCACGTCGATGCCGAGCGAGGCCAGGGCTGCCATGAACTCTTTGTAGAAATCCGCGACCGAACGGGGCGCGAGTGCAATGCTTTTGGTTTGGTTCTGGCTGGTCTTAATTACCAGGTTGTGATCGAGAAAATCAAACTCCACTTCGAAGATGCCATCGCGGTACGGGATGGCGGAAGTAGTAAGCCCTCGCGCGCTGATGTAAAGCGGCACTTCCCACCAATGATTGATGGGGGAGCTCTGCGCCAGGCGGACCTTGCCCACGATCTGGGTCCACATATGGAGCGTGGCGTATGTGTCCTGCCAAGCCTCGAGTGGCAAAGCGGGCCAGGATTCCGGCTTCGTGGTGAAATCATCGCTGCCCGCGATCGCCTTCTGGCCAGGTTCTTTTGCAGATGCCACTGCCCACCTCCCTCCTGATCAGGGTACTACTATTTCGCGGGCGATAAGGATGGCGCGGCTTGACCGGCGCTAGCCTGAATCAACTTTCGGACCGACGGAGCGACCATGATCAACAGCTGGGCTTGCGGCTTCTCGGCCTGCTCGACCAGAGCCAGTTGCTGGGTGACCCATGCGGGCGGGGCCGGTTGGCCACGGTCGAGATAGTCGAGTGCGGCCAGTCCCGCCGCTCCGAGAGCGGAAAGGTTCTGCGAGATAGGAGCAACTTCCCTGAGCAGCAGAGACTTCTCAAACTGCGACCCAAGCTCAACCTGGTTGTCACGCCAAACACTGAGCAGGTTTCTGACCCGCGCCTCCGAACCGGGCTTGGCGGCGCTGCCAAGCAGTTGGTCCACGGCATCCGCAAACTGCCTTGCAGTCGCGCTTTCCGGACGAATCGCATCCACCACACGATTCAATGGTGAAGCGCTCGTAGCTGGGACGGGCGCGGTCTCTTCCCGGGTGTAGTCTTTCACCGGTTCGAGCACGTCGCCCAAAACTTTAAGGGCAGCGATGTCGTTTGTCCCGGCAATGCGGCGAAGCATGGGAGCGTAACTCGAATTGTGGGTCAGGCCGAGCCCGTCCAGCCAATGGCTCGCTACCGAAAGGCGCGGGTACATCGAATTCACGTCGCGGACATCCTCCGGCGACCACAATCTTTCTGCGATGGCAGCGCTCCGCGGCCAGATGCGGGAGTCAATATTCTCCGGCGAGACGTACTCGGCCCACATGCAGGCTTCCCCGCCCAGGATGCGCTTCTGCTCTTCCGGAGTCAGGCTGGCCGCGGCGCCGCTGAGCGGGTCAGCCGCGTAGTGCCGCTCCGCTGACCACATCAGGTCAACGTAATAGCCGGACGACAGCAAACCGCGATAACCCTGTTTCGCCGCCTGGGCCAAAGAGTCCGGCCCGCGCCACGATTGAATCACGATGCTCTTGGGCAGATCGGGACGAAGAATCTCATCCCAGCCGAGCATGGTCTTTCCGTGTTTGGCAACGATCTTCTGCAGGCGCTGCCCCTGTTGCCGAGGATCCATAGCACCGATCCCAGAGCCAACAGTGCCGGAGCGCTCACCGCTTATCAGAGCGGCGTCTATGATCTGTTCTGGGACGTGACCCCGGATCCCGATGCCACCTCGGACCCCAGCATGGTCTGGCTATGGCGCGCCGCGGTACACGTCCAGCAACCCTCCGAATCACCGCAGCAACTGACTTCCCTGAAGCAGCACTTCGCGAAAGCGGGAGACGGCTGGTATGCGCTGCTTGGCAGGTATCTCATGGGCTACGCGAAAGCCGATGAGATACTGGATAAGCCACTCGACCCCCATGCTCTTTCAGAAGCCAGTTACTACTTCGCCTTGCGCGCTCTCTCTGAACGCAGATATGCGGACGCCGAGACCTGGCTGGAAGTGGATTCCAGGACCCAGCAGAGCGACAACGGTGAATATTGGTGGGGTGAAGGCTTGCGCAATCACTGGAATCTGGCTTACGAGGCGCTCCCGGTGCTGGACAGGCACGGGACGCTATATGAGGATAAGCACTAGTTTTTGGGAATACCCGGTTGATCAGGTCGCTCGCCCGGGACCGGAAGAGTGAAGTTCAGCCTTCTCCTGCAGCTCCATCTGCGGCATCATGAGAGCCAGAATCAACCCAATTCCATGAGGGAGTCCATCCGATGAATGCGTTCAAGAGATCAGCTTTGCAAGCCCTGGCGCTGCTCGTGCTCGGCGCCGTCGCGACGAGCGCCTTGGCGTGGGGAGGCCCGTCCCTGACCAAGGAGCAGAAGGCCTATATCAAGGACATGAAGGCACTGCATTCCATGGATAGCGACTGGGCGACTTACTACAACAAGGGCAAGGTGGACAAAGTCGCGGCCCTGTACGCGGACGACGCGGTGTTGATGCCTCCCGGTACTGCCCCGGCCAGCGGCAAGGCGGCGATCCATGGGTTCTTCGTGGGCGACATCGCGGCCTCGCAGAAGGCGCACTACAAGTTCGTCATCACCGGCACGCCGGACGGAGCGATCACCGGCGATTGGGGCTGGGTCTCCGGGACCTACTCGGTCACCGACAAGACCGGCGGCATCGTGGATGCCGGCAAGTATCTCTCCGTGTCCCACCGGGTCAAGGGCAAGTGGTACTACGTGCGTGACACCTGGAACTCCGACGGGGCCATCCCGCAGATAGGCGGCACGAAGTAACAGCCATGCAATGTTGAGGGATCCCCCACCGGGGGCCCGATCTGAATCTCATCGAGGGAGAATCTTAAGATGAATCCTTTCAAGCAACCGGTTTTGAAGATCGTGCTGGCCCTGGTGTTCGGCTCTATCGCTGCGGGCGCCTGGGCAGCGGATGCGGCCGCCACCGCGGATGTGGCCGCGCTCCAGAGC
>Ga0137403_10000364_pt1 | contig 58098 bp, 48 predicted proteins | sample CZOMad2_1_16fung_FD_122057 | JGI IMG/M metagenome (GOLD analysis project Ga0137403, IMG submission 122057) | Vadose zone soil fungal communities from Angelo Coast Range Reserve, California, USA - CZOMad2_1_16fungal (Hybrid Assembly) | ecosystem: Environmental > Terrestrial > Soil > Vadose zone...
CGGATACCATCTTCAAACGAAACCTCGGGCGTCCCAGGCAAACCACTGCTGGCGCCGAAAGCAAAAGAAGCTCTCGATAAGGGGTTGCAAGCCCTGAGCGCCAACAAACTGCCTGACGCCGAGAAGTACGTGGCCGAGGCCACGAAGCTCGCTCCCGGCCACCCCGACGTTCTCTTTGTTCAAGGCGTACTCTTTCTCAGCCAGCGCAACTGGACGCAAGCGCAAAGCGTTCTGGAGAAGGCCTCGCAGATGGATCCGAATAGCGCTCGCATTTTTTCGGCGCTGGGAATGGCTTTGACCGACCAGGGAAAATACGAAGAGGCCATCATTCCTCTCGAAAAATCATTGCAGTTGGAAGCAAGCGGCGGTTGGGAGACCCATTGGGCGCTCGGCAAAGCCTACTACTATCGCCGGCAATATGACCAGGCGCTGAAAACCTCGCAGCTCGCCCTGACCGAGTCCAACGGAAAGGCTCCGCAGATCGAGCTACTCGTCGCCCAGTCGCTCACTGCAGTGGGACGCTACGACGACGCCGCTCAAACTTTGCGGGATTTCCTGAAACTTCATGGAGATCGACCGGAGGCAGCCACCGCCCGGCGCTGGCTGGACGGCCTGGCGACCCGTGGGAAAAACTAGTCTAATTTAGACTAGTAGAAACTAGTCTAAATTAGACTAGTGGAAACTGATCAAATTTGCTTAGCTGCGGCCTGGTCCGTCCACGATTTCTACCCTCTGAAATACAAATAAGCCCCAATGATGCACGCCAGCACCAACGCCGATGCGCTGACCTCCCGCCAGTCCCAACTAGCCCGCGTCGCGGCCTTATCTTCGGTCGTCTTCGTCGCAAACGTCAGGTTTTGCAGCGTCGCGTAGTCCGGCTCCGCAGTCGCATAGCTGACGCCCACCATGACGATCGCCGAGATCACCGTAATCAGCAAACTCCAATATTGAAAATAGATGTTGTTGACGATCCACAGAAACGAGCCATGCGGATAGCCGTTCTGCAGTCCGCTCATTCCCAGCGTCACCGGCGTGTCCACCAGCATGCGGAAAATGCCAAGAACAAAGCCCACGATCATGGACCAAAGCGCGCCCTTCGCGTTCATGCGCTTAAAAAACACGCCCAGGAAAAACACCACAAAGATCGGAGGAGCCAGATACCCTTGCACCGCCTGCAAGTAGCCGTAGAGTCCTTGCGCATTCTTGATAACCGGGATCCACGCGAACGCAATTAGCACCATCACTGTAGTGGCCAGGCGCCCCGTGCGAACGAGGTCATGCTGGGTCGCCTCCGGCTTCCACTTCTGGTAGAGGTCCACGGTAAAGAGCGTCGAGCAAGCATTGAAGACGCCCGCCAGCGATCCCATCAACGCAGAAAGCAGCCCCGCCACCACAAGGCCTCGCAGCCCCGGCGGCAGCAGGTATTGCACCAACATCGGAAAGGCTCCCTGCGCGACTGACGGAATGGCATTCCCGTCCGGGCCGATCATGCGCGCCAGCTCGGGAATTTTGCCGCTGCGAGCGAGCGCAAAACAAACCAGGCCCGGGATGATGAACAAATAAACCGGAGTCAACTTCAGAAACGCCGCGAAAATCGTCCCCCGCCGCGCTACTTTCTCGTTGGGAGCGCCCAGGGCTCGCTGAACGATGTACTGGTCCGTGCACCAGTACCACAGCCCGATGATGGGCGCGCAGAACAGCATGCCCAGCCACGGGAAATAATCGTTGAAATACCACGCCTGTTTGACGACGTGGCCGGCGGCATTGGTTTCCAGCACCGGAGACCATGTGCCTTGCACCCCCGCGGGGATCAGCGGCTTCCAGAGATTGAACATGTCCGTGCCACACCAGTGGCGCAATTCACTCCAGCCGCCGAGCTGGTGAAGGCCGTAGAAGGTCAACGCGGCCGAACCAAGAATCAGAACAAAAACTTGCACCGCATCGTTGTAAGCCACGGCGCGCATCCCACCTAAGACGGTGTATAGACCGGTTAGCGCGATGACCAGCACGGAGCCGATCCAGAAGCTGTCGATTACCGTTCCGCCGATGTGCAGCTGCAGCTCGGGCAGCAACGTGCCGAACACCACACCGCCTGCAAATATACCCACGGCAATTTTCGAGACGATGAAGGTGATGATTGAAACGACAGAAAGCACGTATCGAGAATTTGCGCTAAAGCGACGCTCGAGGAATTCCGGCATTGTGAATACCATCGAGCGCATGTAGAACGGTACGAACACCCATCCCAAGACCAGGAGGGCCCAGGCGTGTAATTCATAATGCGCCAGGGCCATGCCACTCGTCGCGCCCGCGCCAGCCAGTCCAACGACGTGCTCCGATCCAATGTTGGAAGCAAAGATCGACGCTCCGATGATCCACCAGCTCAAGTTGCGCCCCGCGAGGAAATAATCAGCGGCCGAGTCCTTGCCTTTCTTCACTACCCACCAGGCCACGCAGAGCAGAATGCTGAAATAAAACGCGATTACGACCCAATCCAGTCCGGTAATCCGCGACTTCACGTCGCCGGCCATCAATATTGTGGCAAGAGTTGTCATCCGAGGTGCTCCTCCTGGGATTCGAATCGCTTCTTCCTATCTGGCCCGGAATCTAAAAAGTATGCCCGTTTCAAAAAAGCGGTGATGCACAAACGGAAAGCCGCCGGCGCAAAGTCTCGCCCTTCATCGCAAGCCGGCAAGTAGATCGACAGTGAGTTGATCCAGGCGCTCATAGGGCAATCGCTTCCGGCAAATAGCCTCTTTGTCGAAAACGTGGGCCAGCAAGCTCCCTGCCCCCTCCCGCGAATAACGTCCGCCCCCAAAAGAGCCGTTGCCGCCGCCTGCAATCTCCTGGAGTATGGCGCTAATCTCTTTGTCCGCATTCCACCGCGCTGCTTTCTCTTTTAACATCAGGTAAGTCCGCATGCAGCCGCGCGCAAAGTCCTTCACACCGCAGTAGTCCTCGGTGCGATAGGCATGCGCATCAAAATGGCGCGGCCCCGCGTACCCGACGTCCTCCAGGAACTTGACCAGCCAAAACGCGGACTTGAAATTGGCCGAACCGAACCGCAAGTCCTGATCGTAGCGTCCCGGCATTTGATCATTGAGGTCGATGTGAAATAGCTTCCCAGCTTCCCAGGCCTGTGCCACTCCGTGCATGGAGTTTAAGCCAGCCATTTGCTCGTGCGCGACCTCCGGATTGACGCCTACCATTTCCGGATGATCCAGCGTAGGAATGAACCCGAGGTAATGGCCAGTGGTTGCCATATAGATGTCCCCGCGCGGCTCATTCGGTTTGGCCTCCAGCGCGAACCTATACCCATATTTCCGGTCAATGTTGTATTCGCAAAGGTAGTTGACCGCTTCCCTCAAGCGCTTTACGGCTTCGTCAGCGCGCCGGCACGCATCGGTTTCTGTTCCTTCCCGCCCGCCCCACAACACAAATATCTTTGCGCCCAGCTCTGCCCCAAGATCCATGGCGCGCATGGTCTTTTGCAAAGCATACGCGCGCACCTCTGCATCGTTCGCGGTGAAAGCTCCATCCCGAAAGATGGGGTGGAAAAACAACGAAACAGTGGCCATCGGTACGACCACATTGTGTTGGGTGCAGGCCTTCTTGAACTCGCCTACGATCGCATCGCGTTCCGCCGGCGTCGCATCGATGGGCACCAGGTCATTGTCATGCAGGTTGACGCCCCAAGCCCCCACTTCTCCGAGCATCTTTACAATTTCGACAGGAGAAATTACCGGACGAACAAAATCCCCGAACGGATCCCGTCCCCGGTTCCCCACCGTCCAAAGCCCGAAAGAAAACTTATCTTCAGGTTTCGGCTGGTACGGATCATTGTTCGCCATGGACTTCCTCCTGGCTACGCCTCAAGACGCACACAACCGAAACGCTAGCGGCGTTCTCAGCCTGGCACCCTCGCGATGCCCGCCGCCGGGAAAACCAGGCTGCCGCGCCAACACGCGGTGCACTATAGCACTGTGATAGACTCGCCCAGAACCGGAGCGCCTAACCGTCCCCTCGGTGCGGCAAAAAGAAGCCAATAATGAATAAAAGACTTTAGCGTGTACGTTAACGACGGTGGTATAGTACCACTTGCTTTTTAGATTGCAAGGATTCAGTTTTTTTCTGGAGGCTGCCGTGTGCTCCATATCTCGACCCGCCTTCCTCGCTAAGACGGCTCTTTTTCTGCTGGCTATTTGCACCCTTGCCTCCGCTAGCGCACTCCCACAAAGCGCTGCGCCCTATCTTGATCCCAAGCTAAATATTGACCAACGCGTCGCTGACCTGCTCTCCCGCATGACTCTCGAAGAGAAGCTCGCGCAACTCGAAAGCGCTTGGGAGAACCCTCAGTTCTTCAAAGACCCTCAAACAATGTTTGTAGATGGCAAAGGAGCTTTTCTTCCCGAGCGCGCCGCCGTTCTTATGAAGTACGGTCTCGGTGAGGTGTCGCGCCCCAGCGAACAGCGCGGGCCACGCGCGATGGCCGAGTTCACCAACACCATGCAAAAGTGGGTGAAGGAAAATACCCGCCTGGGAATTCCGATTCTGTTCCACGACGAATGCCTTCATGGCCATGTCGCTCCGAAAGGAACCTCTTATCCGCAAGCCATTGCGTTGGCTTCCACCTGGGATCCTCCGCTGGTTGGCGACGTTTTTACTGCCACCGCCGCGGAGGTCCGCGCCCGTGGCGTTCAACACTGCCTTGCGCCCGTTCTTGATTTGGCGCGTGATCCCCGTTGGGGCCGCACGGAAGAAACTTATGGCGAAGATCCTTATCTCGTTACGCGAATCGGCGTTGCCGCCATTCAGGGACTGCAAGGCACCGGTCCCGCCATCGACAAGTCTCACGTCATGGCCACGGCAAAACACTTCGCCGTCCATGGCCAGCCCGAAGGTGGTACCAACGTGGCGCCCGGGAATTTTTCCGAACGCGTCATCCGCGAATATTTCTTGAAACCGTTTGAAGCCGCAGTCACGGAAGCACACGTGCGCAGCGTCATGCCCTCCTACAATGAGATCGACGGCATCCCCTCGCACAGCAATGGCCACCTTCTGGAGGACGTCCTGCGCCATGAATGGGGATTCACGGGCGTGGTGGTCTCCGATTACTTCGGCCCCACCGAGTTGCGCACCATTCATCACGTCGTCGCCTCCGACGAGGCTGCGGCCAAGATGGCTCTCGAGTCTGGCGTCGATGTCGAGTTGCCATTTCCAGGCACCTATCCCACGCTGCTCGATCAAATCCACCAGGGAAAAGTCTCTGAAACTTCCGTGGATCGCGCCGTGGCCCGGCTCCTGCGGATGAAGTTTCAACTGGGCCTTTTCGATGATCCTTACGTCAATCCCGACGCCGCGGAAAAAATCACCAACAACGTGGAGCATCAAAAACTCGCTCTGAAAGCCGCTCACGAAGCCATCATTCTTCTCAAGAATCAGGACAACTTGCTGCCGCTCGCAAAGGGTAAGTACAAGCGCATCGCCGTCATCGGCCCAAATGCCGCCGACCTCCATCTTGGTGGCTATAGCAATCAGCCGGGCCGCGGAGTGAGCGTTCTGCAAGGAATCAAGGACAAAGTGGGCTCCTCATCCGAGGTCCTTTATGCGGAAGGGTGCAAGATCACAGAAACTTTTCCGGTATGGGAAGACGACAAAGTGACGTTGGGCGATCCGGCCCTGAACGCCGCTCGCATTGCCGAAGCGGCAAAAGTTGCCGAAAAAGCCGACCTCGTCATTCTCGCTCTTGGCGGAAACGAGCAGACCTCTCGTGAAGCATGGGCGGTCAACCATCCCGGCGATCGCGACAGCCTCGATCTCCTCGGCAATCAAGATGATTTAGTAAAAGCTGTCCTCGCGGCCGGAAAACCAACAGTTGTCTTCTTGCAGCATGGCCGCCCCAATTCCATCAACTACATTGCCGAGCACGTCCCCGCCATCATTGAAGGTTGGTACCTGGGCCAGGAAGGCGCCACCGCCGTGGCAGACGTGCTCTTTGGCGACTACAACCCCGCCGGCCGTTTGCCCATCACCGTCCCCCGCTCCGTGGGCCAGTTGCCCGACTACTACTACCAAAAACCATCCGCGAAACGCGAATACCTGGGCGCCTCCACACTGCCGCTCTTCCCCTTCGGCTGGGGTTTAAGCTATTCCACTTTCAAGTACGCCAATCTCCAAACGGCCCCGGAGGCCATCGGCGTTCTCGGTCGTTCCGTTATTTCGGTTGCCGTAACAAATACGGGCGGTGTTCGCGGCGACGAAGTTGTGCAGCTCTATATTCGGCAGGAATTCAGCTCCGTCACGCGAGCTGTTAAGGAATTGCGCGGCTTCCGGCGCATTACGCTCAATCCCGGGGAAACCAAAGTCGTGGAGTTTACACTCGGTCCAGAGGAACTCTCCTACTTGAACCGTGATATGCACCGCGTTGTGGAACCAGGCACCTTCAAGATCATGGTTGGCGGAAACTCCGTGGATTTGATCGAGGCGAAATTAAGCGTAGTCGAAAAGTAACTCTGGGCCGGCGGCCCACTTTTCACGGCGGATGGATTCTATGACTCTCGACGTCAAAAAAACACGCGCGTCGCGCATGGACAAGAAGAAGAGCGGCATCCACTTGATCGCCCAACTGGCCAACGTTTCCATCGGCACTGTGGATCGCGCTTTGCACGAGCGCCGCGGGATCAAGGAAGCCACGCGCCAGCATATCCTGCAGATTGCCCGGCAGATCGGCTACACCCCCAACCTCGCAGCGCGCTCTCTCTCCGTCGCCAAGAGCAGCGCTCGCGTGGGCGTGTGTATCCCGCGCGAAATTCATTTTTTCTATGACCAGCTTTGGAGCGGTGTCCTCGAGGAAGCCCGCAACGTCGGCCAACTGGGCATCCAGTTTGAGAATCGGCCCGTTCAAGTGCTCGGTGAAGGCGACACCGCGGTCTTCAAGGACCTCGTAAAGAGCGGCGTCGACGGGATTATTCTCGCCGCCGGAAATCCCAAGGATCTGACGCCTCTGATTAACGATGCCGAAGCCAAGGGTATCCGTGTCGTCTGCGTATCCACCGACGCTCCCGAGAGCCGCCGTTCCACCATCGTCTGCGTCGAACCCTCATTAAACGGCAGCCTCGCCGGGGAATTGATGGGCAAGCTCGTTCCCCATGATTCGCAGGTTGCCGTCGTTGCCGGCATGCTCACCGCCGAAGACCATCGCAAAAAAACCGATGGCTTCTCAGACGCCTTTCCCCGCCACTGTGCCGGCGGCAAGATTGCGAGCGTAATCGAAGGACACGAAGACGAAAACGAAAGCTTTCAGAAGACTTCCGACCTCCTGCGCCGTATTCCCACCATCGCAGGTCTCTACGTGAATACCGTCAATTGCCTCCCGGTGTGCCGGGCGCTCGCAGCCCAAGGCCTCGCTGGAAAAGTGAAGCTCATCACCACGGACCTCTTCGCCGAAATGGCGCCCTACTTTCGGGAGGGCACCATCACCGCGTCCATCTACCAGCAGCCGCACCGCCAGGGCCAGCTAGCCGTCCGCCTCATGGCCGACAACATCACCAACAATATTCATTTCCCGCCTTCGGTGCACTTAAGCCCAGGGCTCGTGATGTCGTCCAATCTGCATCTCTTCCGGGAGATGAGGCCTGCGGATTCCGCCTTGAATGCCCCTGACCTGAAGACTCGGCTGGCCTTATAACTTAACGTCGTCTCGGCGGCATGCACTCAGGTTAGAATGCTTGCGGTTCAGGAGGAATTTGTATGAAGCGCTCGGCCATCTTTTCTCTGCTCATCTCACTCGTCGCCGTTTGTTCCGTCAACGCGCAGTCCAAGCTCTCCGTCAAATGGGAAGAGCTGACCGCCGCCGACTTCCGCACCGCCATTCAGCAATCCAAAGGCACGTGCCTGCTCCCTTTTGGCATCCTCGAAAAACACGGGCCGCATCTCCCGCTCGGTACAGATCTTTTAAACGTGCGCCACGCCTCCTTGCAAGCCACCCAGCAGGAATTCGCCGTCGTCTTTCCGCAATATTATTTCGGCCAAATTTTCGAAGCCAAGCACGAACCTGGAACCGTCGCCTACAGCATGGAGCTCCAACTAAAGCTGCTCCAGGAAACCACCGATGAAATGGCGCGCAACGGCTGCAAGAAGATCCTCATCGTCAACGGCCACGGCGGTAACGAGCATCTGCTTCCCTTTTTCGCCCAGGCCCAGCTCGATAAGCCGCATGACTACGTTGTCTACATTCTCGATGGCGAGCGCAGCAAGCCCGGCGGCCCGAAAAAAAAATCCACCGGCATCGATTACCACGCCGGTGAGAACGAAACTTCCAACACCATGGTCTCCCACCCCGACCTCGTCCACCTCGATCGTGCCGCCAGCGAATCCGGCGCCGACCAGAAGCACATCAGCTTGCCCGAGGACATCTACACCGGCATCTGGTGGTACGGCCGCTTTCCCAACCACTACTCCGGTGACGGCTCAGTCGCTACTCGCGAGCTCGGCGAGTGGAACATGAACAATTGGATCGGCGCGATCGTCGAAGCCATCCGCGCCGCAAAGGCCGACGACCAGAGCCTCAAGCTCCAGAACGAATTCTACGAAAAGAGCAAACATCCCCTCGATACCAGGCCGTAACACGCAGCCTGGAAGCTTTCTCCTGATGCGCGAGCACAACTCGCCGCAACCTCCCGCGCGAACGGAATAACTCAATTAGAGATGTTTAGTGAATTGGGACTAATCAGCGGGACTTGCTCAGTTGTTCCACCCAGCGGCGTAGCACTTCGTGGTGTGTCCCTTCCAGGTCAATGAATTCTATGCCCATGCCGATCCGCGGTTTCACGATTCGAACCACGCCCAGCGCTTCCACCTTCTGCTCCTTGCGTGTCAGCGTAATGCGCAGCCGCGTGTTGGAAGGCAGCGGCTTGCTCGTACAGATAAACAATCCGCCCATCGAGATGTCCGACGTCACGCCCGCCGTCTTCGTGCCGCTTTCCAGGTCCAACAGCTCCACATCTGCGGCAAACGGGTAGCGAATACAATACCGGCGGTCGCGCAACAACATGCCTCGCGCGTCGCCTCTCGATGTTCGATCGTCCATGGAGATTACGTTGCTCACAGTCCTTTTTCGTCCGGCTGCAAACCGCTCTGCCGCCCGGGGTGTATCCCGTACCATCTAGTTTGCCCCACTCTGCCCGCCCCGTGGGTTTTTCGGGCAAGCGACCCCTCCAAAAAGGCAATAGCCTCCCGTCCTTCGCCACCGGCCGCTTGGTCCCAGCCCGATATTACTTGGAACGACAATCCATCTCTTCTCCCCGGCTCCCAGCCCTTCCCCCCATGCTAGCCTGAATACTGGGTTTTCTCTTATCGCGCCATGAGCATGAGCACACTATCCGATGGTCTCCGGCAAAGTGACCGCGTCAGCTTCCGCATGCCCTTGGAAGCTTCCTGGGTCACTCCCGACGGCCGTACGCAGACCGCAACCGCCGAAACGCTGCTCGTCAGCCGCAACGGCGGCGTCATCCGCCTCACCGAAAAACTTGCCATGGGCCAGGATCTCCACCTCCGCCGCAATCTCGAGGGCGACATGTGGAAAAGCGCCCGCGCTCGCGTCGTCGCCGAAATCGATCAGGACCCGCCCAATCATTTTCTTTACGCCATCCACCTCGTCGACCCGCGCTCCGAATTCTGGGACATCGAATTCCCCGCCCTGCACAAATCCGAGGAAGCTCTCGCGCGCCTGCTCATGGAGTGCAGCTTCTGCCAGCGCCGCGAAGTCGTCTATCTCAACGAGCTCCAGTTGAAATCTTTTGAAGTTCGCAAGTGCATCGCGCGCGTTTGCCGCCTGTGCGATTCGCCTTCCATCTGGATCGAATCCCAATCCGAAATCCGCGATCCGGAAGCCGGCGCCGCGGGCCCTACTGTCGAGGAACGCCTCATTCCTCGCCGCAATCGCACGCGCGTCAAAGCGCGCATCCTCGCGTGCATTCGCCGCCGCGGTTTCCAGGAAGAAATCGCCGTCTGCGAAGATCTCTCCAAAGGCGGCCTCAGCTTCCGCAGTCGCAATCAATATGAAGAAGGCTCTCGCGTCGAAGTCGCCGTCCCTTTCACTCCCGGCACCGGCACCATCTTCGTCCCCATCCGCATCGTCTTCTCCCAAGCCATCCCCACCGCCGGCCTCTTCCGCCACGGCGCCGCCTACATCAAGCCCCCCCTCGACGCTTAGTAAGTCTCTCTTCCTGTGCCGGTGGTTTCAGAATGTCGGCTTCCCGCTCGTTCTAGGGCTTGACGATCTTCCAAGCTGCCCACCGACTGAAGGAATAGGTTTCCCCGGGATCAACAACTCAGAGCAACACGGAGGGTGCCCCAGGTTCGTAGTTTGAACCTGGGTCTTGGGGTAGCCTTCTCTTCTCACTCTTCCACATCAATCACTACTAGCCCCGGCATTCCCCGATAGTAAAACCCCCAGCTACTCCACCGCCAATCTCTCGGATGTTTCACCAGTCCGCGAATCACCGGATTCGCATGCATGTAGTTCAACTTTTCCTTCTTCTTGCCTTCACTGTAGACATTGAAATCGTAAAATCGCGCCTGCCAGAATGCCCGCAGCGGTTCTTCTATCTCCGCAAAAGGCAATCGCATCTGCTCCGCGCACACCGGCCTGCGACGCTTTCGCAGTTTCCGCGATACGCGCAGCTTCAACTTGTGCAGCACCGTCGAAGGGGTTCCCTGCGGCGGCTCGCTCATCAAGACATGTACGTGCTCCGGCATCACCACATAACCGAGCAGACGAAATCCCATCTCGTCCTGTACTTTCCCCAGCTCTTTCACGAAAATATCCCGAGCGCGCGCCGTCCTCAATAGGGGCAGCCGCCGGTAGCAACTGAAGGTTATAAAATGCAGATGGCCTTTGCCGTAGTGACGTCTCAGTCCTGTCGGCATGGCGAACTCCACCAAACGAAACGTCAACCCCAAGACCCAGGTTCAAACTACGAACCTGGGGCACCCTCCGCCACTCTATACTTTCCCTAGAATTTCCACAGTGATACCCTCATCACGTCCGCATGTCTACGATTAAAACTCTTCCGAGCCCGGGCCACCCGCCGCGTGGTCGCATGGTTGCTATCCATTGGCTGGATACCTGTGGCAGCCGAGATGTCCCTCAATTATTTTTTCCATATAGAGCAACGCTTTGAGGCAGCCATTCTCGTAATACCTTATATGGAATTCATCACTATGCCGCTGACTTTTGTCGCTGCCCTCATTACTTTGTATAAGGGAGTTAAGGCTACTATTGGATTGTTCCGACACGATGAAACGTCAAACTAGAAACCGGCGGACGGAAACGTGTGAAGAAATTGGTATTTTCTAGTGAACGACGTACGTGGTGGCGGGCGGCGCAGCCTCAATTCTGCATCGCTGTTCGGGGTGACCTTCGCTAAGAACGAAGGCCACCCGCCCGGAGATCGGAATCACTCCGAGCACCGACCCGAAATGGAATAGGCCACAACAATGACGCAGACCATAAGACTCGCGCTGTTTGTACTCGGAGCACTTTTGATGTGTTTGCCTGGTCTCTTTACGGCGGGGATGAGATGGGCATTCGTGGCCTTCCTTGCCGTGGGGTATGCAACCCTCATTGTGGCCACGGTCAAGAGCGGAGGCTCAAGGCCTGGAACAGCCCTGATGTTGCTTGCCGCCTCGAATGCGTCGTTCTGGCTCAGTTATGGGCTGTGGCTCATCCGGTTGAAGTACGCAGGTCCATCGCCCGAATCAGGCATCGAGGTATTTGCGGGTCCCGTGGCACTTTGGCTGATCATTTTGCTCACGTTTCTGGCCTACGAATCCGTCGTTTTCCTGAGGGGGTTTGTGGCTAATCGAGAGCGGACAGTCGCTGCCATGGGGCTGGTTGCTGCGGTTGTGCAGGTGTTCGTAACGCTAAGATTCGTATCCAGGATGGTTCAGGGTGTATGACGCTCTACGCCTACGACGGGGGGCGTGTCGGTACGATGCAGTCCTGGCCATGTCCTACACGTTCACCGGCAAAGAACGTGACTCCGAATCCGGCCTCGATAACTTTGGGGCTAGACTTCGAGGACTTCGAGGGACGACTTCGAGGACGACTTCGAGGACTTCGAGGGACAGACGGGACGTTTTCTGATTTTTGGGAAACCACAGAAACCATTCAACCGCCCTAATAGCCGTTCAACCCTCGTTTTCGACCGTTCGCTGTAAAACACTTAACATCTTCATTAAGTTGTGCTATTCTCTCCCGTGTTTGTCGAACGCCATTCCGGCCAATCTCTTTCCAATCTCCGTTTCTCAATCCCTGCCCCCGCCCACCTGACTCTTAACTCCCATCGAATCATATCGTTTATCGACCCCCACCCCTTAACCACTATCGAATCATATCGTTACAAAAATAGGGGAGGGAGGGTCTACCGCTCAGGCTCTCAACTATTACTCTTATCTAAACTCAAACCTCCGATAAACCACGCAGAATCAACACTTCTACAAGTGTTCTTTCTGAAGAACTTAAAACCCTTTGGAATCAACACTTTTGAAATACAGGGGGAGGGGTGGTCGTCGTGGTCAACCAAATTTTATAAGAAAGTATATTTTATCCCGTGCGCTGTCCTTTCAATCACTCGGCCCATGCAGGGATCAATGGTCATCTTAAGCGGTGCAGCAGCAAATTTTTCACTACCCACCAACCACTGCCCACTAACCACTCTCTTCTCAATCCAGTGCCGGAACCGCGCTCTTCTCAGTGCGCCGACGATGGAGATAGTGCATCGCAATGTTGAGGTAAATGTTGCCGCAGGGCGTCTCGATGCAAATCACCAGCGCTTCGGTGTCCGCGCTGCCGGCCAGACCCGTTTCGTCCACGTGGATTTCCGGCGGAAACACTTTGAAATGAAAGCCCTGGTCGTTCAGCAGCGTCACGGAATTGCCGATGACCATGTTCGCCATTTCGCAGACCGTTTCGCGCACCACTTGGTCGCTGGCTTCCACTTCCGCCCCGGCGAGTATGGTCGCCACTTTCATCGCCACTTCCGGCGACAAATCGAGGATCACGCGCCCTTCAATGTCGCCCTTGATGGCGATCAGCGCGGCCACACCCTTGCGGCGATACGCGTCCTGGTCCATTTCCAGGTCCACGATTTTTGTCGGGGCCTGCAAAGACTCCGCGAAAACCGCGTCCGCGGCGTTGATGAACGGCTGGATCAGTTCCATTCTCATGAGCGGTGTTCTCCTGCGAACGCCACCGGTGCGCCGACGGCGTTGGGATCGTCGCTGAGCACGTACCGAAGAATTTCGTACAGCACTTCCGGCTTCACCGGCTTCTGCACAAAATGCTTCGCGCCTTTCTGCAGCGCCGCCAGAATGTTCTCCTGGTATCCGACGGACGAGACCATGACGATGCGCGCACTCGGGTGCTGCCGCACGATGCGCTCCACCGCCTCGATCCCTTCCATCTGCGGCATGGTGATGTCCATGAGCACGATGTCCGGATTGATGCGGTTGAATTCCGCGATGGCCGTCAAGCCATCCCCGGCTTCGCCGGCCACTTCGCCGCCGAACATCTCGATCATTTTGATGAGGTTCTTGCGCGCGAAGACGGAATCGTCCACCACGAGGTAGCGAACCGGCTGATTATCTTTTCGAAGTAGAGCGGCAAACTGTTTCATGGCCTTCTCCTTATCCCCGCACCCGCTTTCACGTGCGCGAGGAAGAAACGGGGGTCCTTTCGTTCTTTTCGTGCTTGTCGTTCTTTTCAAACTTTTCTGACGAACTGCGCTCCGCGCCGTAATTGCTCACCAAGTAAGAAGCGAGTCCGTCGAGAGGAATAATCTTGTTGGCATATCCTTTAACGATTGCCGCGCGCGGCATCCCGCTGACCACGCAGGTATCTTCGCTCTGCGCGATGGTCATTCCACCGGCAGCCTTGATCGCGCCAAGTCCTTCCGCGCCATCGTCGCCCATGCCGGTCATCAAAATTCCGACAGTTGTAAGCGCAAATTCCTGCGCGACGGAATGAAACAAAACATCCGCGGAGGGACGATGCCCATTTACCGGAGGCCCGTCGGAGAGAACCACCATGTCACCGCGAGGCATGCGGCGAACCATGATGTGGCGATTTCCCGGACAAATTAAAACGCGGCCGGCGAGCAAAAGATCCCCGGAGCGCGCTTCCTGAACTTCCAGAGCGCAGCATTCGTCGAGGCGCTTCGCAAACATTTCCGTGAAACCTTCCGGCATGTGCTGCACCACAATAATTGTGGAAAGAAAATCCGCCGGGATTTGCGACAAAACAAATTGCAATGCGTTTGGACCGCCGGTGGAAATTCCGATAGCGATGACGCGGCGCGGAGGAAACGCGGCGCGCGTGCCTTTTTTCAGCGCGGGCAAGTCCTCGATAATCGCGGGCGGAAGCTTGCGGCCGGCGGCGCGCTTGGCGACTTTAATTTTTGCGATCAACTGGTCGGCGATTTCATCGAGGTGGCCGGCGGCGGCGTCCTTGGGCTTGGCGAGAAAATCGACGGCGCCCAGCGCGAGAGCCTTGAGCGTGGCGTAGCCACCCTCTTTCGAATGAGTGCTGAAGAGAATGACCGGCAGAGGAGCGCTCCGCATGATGAGGCGCAGCGTTTCCATGCCATCCATGCGGGGCATGTCCAGGTCCAGGGTGACCACATCGGGCTGCAACTCTTCAATTTTTTTCAGCGCAAATGCGCCGTCCATAGCGGTGCCAACAACTTCAATGGACGATTCGCGCGCCAGAATCGCGGGAATCAGTTTCCGCATGAGAGCGGAATCATCGACGACGAGAACTCGGATACGGTCGCTCATGCGATCGCTCCAAGGGGGTTCGCGCGGGCAAGCCGAGAAAGAACCGCGGGAACATTCAAAATCAGGACAACCGTACCATCGCCAAGAATGGAAGCTCCGCTGACCAAGTCGCTGGAGACGATTTCAGTGGGCAGCGCTTTGATCACCAGCTCTTCTTCACCAACCAGGTTATCGACGATGAGACCAAAGCGTTTTTCGGCAGCACCGATGACAATGACGAAATGCTTCTTTCGAACGGGCTGAGTGTCAATGCTGCGCAGGCGGCTGAGGTGATCCAAGCGAACGAGAGTGAGAATCTGATCGCGGAGACGCAACACTTCACGCTGGTCGACGCGGTGAATCTCTGGATCCATAATGCGCGTGATTTCAACAACCGAGGAGAGCGGCACAGCGAAAAGACGGCCGCCAACGCGGAACAGCAAGGTCTGAATACTTGCAAGAGTCAGCGGCGCGCGAAGCTGAATCGTGGTGCCGCGGCCCTTTTGAGAAGAGATGTGAACGGTTCCCTTGAGGCGGTCGAGGACGGTTCGAACGACATCCATGCCGATGCCGCGCCCGGAGACTTCTGTGACTTCGGCAGCGGTACTAAATCCGGACTCGAAAATGAGATTGAGCGTTTCCTGATCGGACAGGCGCCGAGCCTCGTCGGGTTTCAGAAGACCCTTCTCCAAGGCGCGAGCGCGCAGGTCAACTGGATCCATGCCGCGGCCATCGTCGCGAACTTCGATAACAACCTGAGTGCCCTGGTGATAGGCATTGAGATAAATTGTGCCGCGTGCAGCCTTGCCGGCGGTCAGGCGTTCATCGGCAGGCTCGATGCCATGGTCCACGGCATTGCGAACGAGATGCATCAGCGGCTCGCCGAGGGAATCAAGAATGCCTTTATCGAGATCGGTGTTCTGGCCAGAAAGTTCCAATGCGACGTCTTTGCCGCACTGCTTGGCAACATCGCGGACGACGCGCGGAAAACGGCGGAAGAGCTGCTCGACAGGCACCATGCGAATTTTCAAAACGCATTTGTGAAGTTCATCGAGGATGCGAGCTTGAAAGGCCATAGCGTCGGCAAGTTTGGCGCGCAAGGGGTCGCGAGCATGCTTTTGGTCAAACTCGGTGAGCGTGCGATTGAGCATGGACTTGCCGATGATCAATTCGCCGACAAGATTCATAACCGCATCGATGCGGGTGGCATCCACGCGAAGGGTGCTTTCGGCAACGGCACTCGCGGCAGAACCGGCGGTGGCGGCCTTTGCGGCAGCCCCGATTTCAGCCGTCTCAGCGGCACCAACGACGACCTTAGCGGCCTGCGCTTCCAACAACTCGCCGAGCAATTCATGTTCGGGCGTTTCCGGGGTGGCGGCGCGCTCAAGACGCACGTCAGAGACGATGGAAGGAATGCGGCAGCGCTGGAGAAGCTTTTCTTCCGGCTGCGAACTGGCCAAGGCGGCTTCTACAATTTCCACGGTGGCGGCGGTGAGATTGTCCTCCGGCCGCAGTGCGATGAGTGTGCCGCTGCCATGAAGAACGTTGCGAATGAGCTGGAAAGCAGCAGCGCGCATCAAGCTATTGGGATCGATGCGAAGAGCGACGTTGTAAACGGTCTCGCCACGATGCACAGCTTCCGAAATCATGAGCTGCTCGTATTCGGTCCAGGCAAATTGCGCAGGCAACTGGGGCACGGCAGAACCGGCGCTATCCGGAGAAGCGGGTTCCTCCAGCAATTTCCGAATCATAGCGTGGAGCGCATCCGCAGATGGGGGTTCCTTGCGACGCTGGTAAGACGTAAGCATGGCGCCAAAACTATCGGCCGCCGTGAGAACCAATTCAGCTAGATCCGCGCCACGCGCTTGAGCAACCTGGGGAGTGAGGACGTCCTCGAGTTCGTGCGCGAGTTCACTCAGCTTATTGAAACCACAAGCCGCGGAATCACCCTTTAAGGTATGCACGGCGCGGCGCACACGACGAATCACTTCCTCGTCAGCGGGGCGGGACTCGAGTTCGAGCCCAGCTTCGTTGAGCGATTGAAGCAATTCATTGGCACTCTCAAAGAAGAGAGCGCGCAACTCTCCGCCGCGATCCTCGGGAGGACGACTCACGTATTGGCCTCGTTGCGCTGGTAAGCGGTGCCGTTGTTCTCATGAACCATACGGAACTTCTGAGTCAGGCCGAAGAGACTCTCGGCATGTCCGACAAAGAGGTATCCGGCAGGATTCAAGCAATGCCAAAACTTTTCAATCAGGCGCTTTTGTTCGGCTTCGTCGAAATAAATCATGACGTTGCGGCAAAGGATGATGTCGTTGCGGCGAGGCAAGAATTCGGTTTTCAAGTTATGAAAGTCGAACTGGACGAGTTCTCGCAATTGCGGCTTGACTTTGTACTTATCGCCCATTTTTTCGAAATAGCGGAGCCGGCAGGTGTAATCGACCGGTTCCATCTGCTGCTCGGTGTACACGCCTTCCTGGCCGGTGCGAAGGCTGGCGTAACTGATGTCGGAAGCGACGATTTCCACCTTCCAGGGTGGAGGAATGAGCGGCTTGGGCGAAGGCATTTCAAAAGGAAGCGGATTCCGCAGGTAGTAATAGGCCAACGCGTCGCTGATTAGAATGGCGACGGTGTAAGGCTCCTGGCCGGCGGAACAACCGGCGCTCCAGACCCGGAGATTGTAATCGCGGCGCTCCTGCTTGCGGCGGAGAATGTCTTCGAGAACGGACTTTTGGAGCAGGTCGAGCTGCGGACGATTGCGAAAGAAACTCGTTTCGTTGACGGTCAGATTTTCAAGAAGGAGAGCGAGTTCGGAGCGTCCTTCCCTGCTGGTAAGCAGCCGGTAGTAAGCATAAAAAGAGTCGAGCTGGCAGGCCTTCAGACGGCGTTGCAGGCGATCTTTGAGGAAGTGAGAGCGGCGCTCATCGAAAAACATGCCGCATTCCTGATAGACCAACGTCTGGAGGAGCTTGAGCTCTGCTTCGGTGAGTTGGACTTGGGCAGTAATCGTTCCCATTGTGTTTTCGTGAAGCGGATCCGAAGTCCGGCTGGAGGAGTTGCCAGCCGAAAAAAGCGTTACCTTGCGGTAGCGACGGGTTCCGCGGCCTCCTCAAGTCGTTTGTACTCTGGGCGGTGCAAGAGTTTGGAGATGTCCAGCAGAATAATGAGGCGTCCCCTTAATTTGCCGACGCCGGTGACGTATCCGGATTCGCCTTCCGCAAAAACGCTGCCCGGGGCTTCGATCTCGGAGGGCGGAATCTTCAGCACTTCCGAAGCCGCGTTTACAATCAGGCCGATCAGCTTGTTGTCGAGTTCCACGACAAGAATGCGATTCTTTTTGTCGGATTGAATCTCGGTCTGGCCGAAGCGCTTGCGGAGGTCCATGACCGGGATGATTTTCCCGCGCAAATTGATGACACCCTCGATCAAATCGGGAGCGCTGGGAACCGCGGTAATTTCCGGAACGCGCACGATTTCACGCACGGCGGCAATGCGTACGCCGTACGTTTCATTTCCGATGCGAAAGCCGACGACTTGCAGATCTTTTTCCATCGAGAGGTCTCCGGCCCTCTAGGAACGCGCCATTTCAGCGTATTCGCGTTCCTGCTCGCGGTCAGAATCCGGGCCGCGGCGCTTGGCGAAGGAAGTTTCACCGCGGCGCGAGCGCTGCTGGGTGGCGCGGTCGAGAACAAATTTGTCCATGCTGTCGAGCAAGTTCCGGGATAGCTTGAGCATCTGCTCGGCGGCGGCGGAAAGCTCGGTGGAACTGGAAGCGGACTGCTGGACGAGTTCGCGCATCTTGTCCATGGCGCGGACAACGGCCTGGGCACCGGAAGCCTGCTCTTCGACGGCGGAATTGATTTCCTGTGTGATTTCGGTAAGGCGGCTGGTGGCTTTGGCAATCTGCGAAGAGCCGACGGATTGTTCGTTGGTGGCGGCGCCGATTTCCTGGGAGAACTTGTAAACTTCCGTGACGACGTTGGAAATCTTGTGAAGAGCGGAACCGAGATCGTTGCCGAGGGTCAAGCCTTCCTCGACGATGCGCGTGCTGCGCTCCATATTTTCGACGGCCTGGCGGGCTTCGCGCTGGATACTCTGGATAAGGTCGGCAATTTCCTTGGTGGATTGCGTGGACTTTTCGGCCAGCTTGCGGACTTCGTCGGCGACGACGGCAAATCCGAGACCGTGCTCACCTGCGCGAGCCGCTTCGATAGCAGCGTTGAGCGCGAGGAGGTTGGTCTGTTCGGCCAAGTCGTCGATGACTTCGATGATTTTGCCGATGTCGTCGGCGCGATGGCCGAGAATGTTGATGATTTCGGCGGAAGACTGGATGGCCTGGTTGGTGCGGTTGAGGCCATCGGTGGCCTTCTCCATGGTCTGAATGCCGGTGACGACTTCTTCGCGCGAGCGGTTGGCGATATCGAGCAAAACCTTGGCGGTATCAGCGACACGCTGAATGGAAGTGACCATCTGATCGATGGAAGCGGAAGTTTCCGCGACGCTGGAAGCTTGGACTTGAGTGTTCTTCACGACGTTCTGCACGTTGATGCTCATTTCGTGCATGGTGCTGGTGACTTCTTCAATGGCGGAAGAAGCTTGGACGCTGACCTTGGCGGATTCGTCGGCGGCGCCAGCGACTTGATTCGAACCGGCGGAAACCTGGCCGGCGGAATCGCGCGTGGTGCGAACGAGATCCTGCAAACCGTGGGACATGCGCAAGAAGGCGTTGCCGAGGGTGTCGCGCTTGGAGCGCGGCACAACTTCGACGGTCAAGTCACCTTCGGCAACAGCCATGGAGACACTGGCCATTTCCTTCAGATAGGCAACCATGTTGTTAAAGGTGGTGGCGAGAGCACCGATTTCGTCGTTGCGATGAATATCAATGTTCTGATCGAGGTCGCCGGAGTCGCCGATTTCGCGAGCGACGGTAATCAAGTGAGTCAAAGGTTCGGTGATGGACTTGGCGGTGTAGAACGCGATGAAACCGCCGGCGATTAGAGCGACAAGCGTTCCGCCAGCGGTAACCCAAAAGCTAAGAGCGCTGGCAATGTCTGCCGACCGGGCAGTTTGTTCCCGGAACTTGGAAATTTCCGCGATGCTGTCATCGAGAACCACCGATGATTTGGTCAGCCAGGAAGAGGGATCTTTTTGGAGGTAGAAGATTTGCAGGTCGGAGACGGTGGCATCGCCAGAATCAACTTGATGGCGCTTAGCAATCAACGGCTTGGCAAAATTATCAGCCCAACTGGTTTCGGTACTCTCCACCTTAGTGAGAGCGGTGCGCACGGCCTCACTGGAGGCATTGGATTCGCCGCGCTTAATCTGGTCGATAATGTCGGAAAGGCCTTTGTTGACTCTCTCTTCGTCGCGGGGATCGCCGCTGAGGAGGAAATTATTCATGTTGAGGCGATTCACCATGATTTGATAGCGCACGGCTTCGACAGTGGTAACGCCGTCGAGAGCCGAGTTGTTGTCCTTGCGCGTCGAGCTTTGCTTCCAGCCAGTGAAGAGATTCACGATAAATAGCAGCGAGAGGATGCCGAGGATCAGGCCAAACCCCGCGTAAAGTTTTTTTCCGATGGTCATTGCAAAATGCCTCCGCTTACCTCAGCAGGCCAGCATGGAGATGGCTGCTTCTGCTGGAACAACCGATTTCCGCTAATTGGCGTGAAACTCAAATTCGACAACCTGCGTGGTTTCTTCCGGCGCAGCCACAAACTTCCACTCTTTCACGGCATCCTGGCAGGCCTGCACGAGCAGGGGGTGTCCACCCACGACCCGCGTGCTTTTCACATGCCCGTCCGGAGTGATGACCACTTCGATTTTGACCTTACCGGAAACATTCATCCGCTTGGCGAGTTCGGGGTAAGCGGGTGCGGTCTTGGTCTTGACCTTGCGCTTGGATTCGTCAGTGGTTCCAGATTGCGCGAAGCCAGAAACCCCCGAAAACAGAAGAGCCGCGGTTGTAGCCACAGCCCACTTCCTCCACCGACTAGTTCTCATCGACACTACTCCTCATAGGATTGGAAGATGCCCCGCGTAAGAGAAGGCACGTGGGATGCCATGCGGCCGGACTGGTGGAATAAGCGAATGGGAATCCCTGGGGCTTCGCTAAGTAATAGAAGAACGGCAAGTTATGGAAATATTGGAGGATGAAGGGAGTGCGGCATTGGAGTACCATTTGTCTCAGGCGGGCGGGACTCCTCACGCAGAGGTCTCAGGCTGAGACGAAGAGAGAATGAGGAACGCCGCCGGTATAGGCGATTTCGCTACAAGATGCGGGCAGGCAATTGACTCACCTTGAGACTCCCCGGTAGGGTGGAGGATGGACAGCGCCTCGCAACTTGAGACGCTTGGCGTATCCCTCTCGTTCCATGCGCAGAACAAACGCAAGAACGTCGCAACGGTCCACCTCAGAGCGTGGGAGGGCGAAGCTCGCGCGGCCGAAGTCCAGCCACGCGGACGAGTTGATGGAGCTGGCGGTCGAGGCGGCGCAGTCGAGGAATCTGGCGGATTTCCTGGGACAGTTTGCGCTGCGTTCGACGCGAATGCTCGATGCCCACTGGGGGGGAGTAGCGGTGTACCGGGGACGCGAGACGGAACTTCATGCCATGCCTGGGGGAGTTGCTACCACGGAGGCCGTGGTGAGCTGGCTGATTTCGTCCGCGCGGGCTAGCCAGAGCGGAGTAGAAGCCCGAGCGATACCGAAGGAGATTGCGGCGGCCTGGTCGTTTGCGGAAGAGCCTGGCGCAGTGGTGTTTGTGCGCATCGCGGCGAGCGACAATGAACGGCTTGGGACGCTGTGCCTGATCCGGAATCGAAAAACACTGGGCGCGGATGAGAAGCGATTGCTGCATGCGCTGGCGAGCCATGCGGCGCTTTCGCTGGAGAATTTCCGGCGATTCTCGCAACTGGAACGCTCCAAGCGGCAGTGGGTGGAAGACATTGACGCGATCAGCGACTACATCGTGGTGCACGACCGCGCGTGGAACATCGTTCGAACGAACCGTTCGCTGGCAACGCATCTGGGAGTGCCGCCGGTAGCGCTGGTTGGCGAGGCGATGAGCAGCTTGCGGCAGATTGCGGAAACGGGCAGCGACCTGCCGTGCCCGTTTTGCCGGGATACGCAGCGATCGAGGGAAGAGTACGTGGCGGCGTCGGCGGAGCGCATCTTTCTGGTGTCGACTTCGCGGACCCCCGGCGTTTCAGATGACGATACGCGAACGATTCACGTTCTGAAGGACATTACCGACCGGCGGGAAGCAGAACGAAAGTATCGAGAGCTGTTTGACAGCATTCAGGAAGGATTGTTTTTTGCGACGCCGGACGGGAGATTCCTGGATGTGAATGACGCGATGGTGAGAATGCTGGGATACGCGTCGCGGGAGGAATTGCTGCGCGCGGACGTGAGCCCGCATCTGTATCCTGCGCCGGAAGTGCGGGAAAAATTTCTGCGGGCACTGGCGGAGCGGGGAGTTCTACGGAATTACGAGGAGACGCTGCGGCGCAAGGATGGGACGCTGCTGCACACGCTGCAAAATATCACTGCGGTGCGCGATGCGCGGGGGCGTATTGCGCAAATTCGCGGGTTGATGCTGGACGTAACAGAGCAGAAAACGTTTCAATCGCAACTGCAGCGGGAACGGGATTTCAATCAAAAGATTCTGAATACCACGCAGAGCATGATTCTGGTGCTGGATACGGCGGGGCTGATTAGCTACGCGAACCGGCGGTGCTATGAAACGGGTTACCAGGAAGGCGAATTGATCGGGCACCGGCTGGTGGACTGGGTGGAGGCTTCGCACGGGGAAGATTTCGATGCGGCGCTGGAAACTACAGCGAATGGGCATCAAGTGGAGAATCTGGAACTGCGGGTGCGGCGCAGCGACGGATCGATGGGGCATTTCTCGATCAGCTTGAGCCCGATGAGAGATGAGCAGAATACCGTGAACAGCGTTGTTGTGGTGATGACGGACATCACGGACGCGGCACTGCTGCAGGCCAAGCTGGCACACAGCGAAAAGATGGCGACGATTGGGCGGCTGGTTTCGGGCGTGGCGCATGAAGTGAATAACCCGCTGGCGGCGATACTGGGTTTTACGGATTTGTTGCTGGAGAATCCCCAAGTACCGGTTTCGGCGAGGGAAGATTTGCAAATTATTCTGCAGGAGACGCAGCGGACCAAAGATATCGTGCAGGATTTGCTGAGCTTCGCGAGACAGAGGCCGGTGCAGCGGGAGCTCGTGCAGGTGAACAGCGTTTTGAGGCAGACGATAAAGCTGCGGAGCTATGATTTTGCGAGCCATGGAGTTGAAGTAGTGGAAGATTTTGAAGAGACGCTGGCATCGGCATTGGGGGATTCGCAGCAGTTGCAGCAAGTTTTTCTGAACATCCTGAACAATGCTTACGATGCAGTGCAAGAAGCGGGTCAGCGCGGGCGCATCAAGATTCACACGCGGCGGCAAGCAGAGATGATCGAGGTGGCGGTCAGCGACAATGGGACGGGGATTGTAGATCCGCAACGCATTTTTGATCCGTTTTATACAACGAAGCAGGTGGGCAAGGGCACGGGCCTGGGGCTGAGCATTTGTTACGGTATCGTGCGGGCGCATGGCGGGGAAATTCAGTGCTGGAACAATGCGGCGGGAGCGGGAAGCACTTTTGTGGTGCGTATTCCGGTAGCAACGGAGGCTGCGCTGGCGGCTGCGGCGTCGAAAGAAGCGGGCCGATGAGCACGCAAAAGGCGCTGTGGACGGGCGGGCCGATCTTGCTGATCGAAGATGAGCCTTCGGTGATAGCCTTTCTGCGAGCGGCGCTGGAGCGCCGAGGGTACGCGGTGGTGAACGCTTCGTCGGGCGCGGAGGGATTGCAGCGGCTCTCGAACGGAAGGTATGCCGGCGTGATTTCGGACATTCGCATGCCCGGAGCGGTGAATGGGGCGGAAGTTCATGGATGGATTCAGAAGAACCGGCCGGAATTGAAGGCGCGAATTATTTTGATCAGCGGAGACACGGCCAACAGCGACACCCAGGCATTCCTGGCGCACAGCGGAACGCCGTGCATCGAGAAGCCTTTTCGGGTGCAGCAATTGATATCAATGGTGGAGAAGACATTCGGGAAACCATGAGCGACGAGCTGAAGACAAGATTACTGGTGGTGGATGACGAACAGAGCATCCGGCGCCTGTGCATGACGATCGGAAACACGCTGGGATACGTGTGCGCGGAAGCGGAGAGCGCGGAGGCAGCGCTGGCGCGGCTGGATTCCGATACTCCGGATCTGCTTCTCACCGACCTGAAACTGCCTAACATGTCGGGAGTCGAATTGCTGAAGCAGACGAAAAAGCTCCTTCCGCACGCCGAAGTCGCCATCATGACCGGACACGGCTCGATCGAATCCGCCGTGGATGCAATGAAACTGGGAGCCTACGACTACATCGAAAAGCCTTTTCGCGTGGAAAAAATGCGCCTGCTCCTGCAGCGCATGGCCGAAAAGGTGCGCCTGGTCACGGAAAACGAGTATTTGCACGAGCGGGTGGCCACGGAAGAAAACCTCGACGGCATTATTGGCAGCTCGGCGAATATTCAAGACGTGCTACGCATGATTTCACGGCTGAAAGATACGCGGACACCGGTGCTGATCTCCGGAGAGAGCGGAACGGGTAAGGAACTTGCCGCGCGCGCGATTCATTTTCGCGGATCCATGGCTAAAACGCCTTTCATAGCCGTTGATTGCGGGTCGCTGGTGCCTACGCTCATGGAGAGCGAGCTCTTCGGATACGAGAAGGGGGCCTTCACGGGAGCGACGAAATCGAAGGCCGGCCTTTTCCAGGCAGCGGATGGCGGAACGATTTTCCTGGACGAGATTGGGGAGTTGCCTCAGGAAATGCAGGCGAAATTGCTGCGCGTCTTACAGGAAAAAGAAGTGCGGCCGGTGGGCAGCAACGAGAAGGTCAACATCGATGTGCGCGTGATAGCGGCGACGAATCGCGACCTGGAATCCGCTTATCGCGCTGGAACCTTTCGCAAGGACCTCTATTTCCGGTTGAATGTCGTGACCGTGCACCTCCCTCCCCTGCGCGAGAGGCGGTCGGACATTCCGGTTCTGGTGCATCATTTCCTGGATCGCTATGCCAAGGGTTCGCACATCCAGGTGACGGCCGCGGCGATGAAGAGCTTGCTGCACTATGACTGGCCAGGAAACGTCCGCGAACTGGAGAACTGCGTGGCCCGCGCAGTGACGCTGGGCGACGGGAAAACCATCGACGTTGCCGATCTACCGCCGGCGATTCGCACGGAGCAGCCAGAGTCAGGAATCGTAACGTCGCGCGACACTACTGCCATGTCCACCACGGCTCTGGCGGAGATGGAAAGAATGACCATCCTGCGAGTTTTTGAGCAGGCGAATGGCGACAAGGCGCTGGCGGGAAGGATGCTGGGCATCAGCCGCGCGACGCTATATCGAAAACTGAAGCGCTACAACATTGCCGTAAAACCAGGTGCAACTGGCGGCGCTGTTAACCCACAGGAGGCAGCCCAATAGCCCGAGAAGCGTCTCAGCGCGAATATTCCTGCCAGCCGATGAGCGTCACGCAGTGAGACGAAATCGTTTCACGGTGAGACGAATGAGCCAACGAAGCGCATCGAGAAAATCCTAAGCCTCACGATTTCTGCAACTTGCAATCGCCGCGCGTTTCCAGTTCTTTGGCGTCCAGCGTGCATCTCTGTCTTCGGAAGTCTGCGCCTCTTAGGGAGCGTAGTGTGTCTCGCCCCGAGGCAGCAGGCAGAACCTGACCAGTAGGGCGAGAGGCGAAGTGGAGAAATCCGGCGGTCTGACACTGATAGCGAACGAGCAAGACTGCGCTGAGCAATTGGCGCGGTTTTTTCCGCAGACCAGGCCCGTTCGAATTCCAGTGCAAGTGACCGCATCGCGCGGAGGCAGAACGAAGCTTCGCGAGGCCGCAGTCGTGGAATTCGGCGGCCCTGAACACGCGATATTTCTTTCGACCTTGCCGCTGGAGTTCGACGATCGCGTGCGGATTGAGGCAAGTGGTGAAGGGCGGCCGACGGAAGCGACCGTCGTCGGCGTACAGTATCACGAAGGACGCAAAGCAGTGGCCGTCCGATTTCTGAAAGGCCCCTGCGACTGGGTGGTGACACAGCCGTGAGCAAAACGACGACAACGCTGAATATCCCTGCTCCAGCTCGATCGGAGAGCCCGCGGCAAGCGCAATGGAAAGAGGCGCGCTCGGTCTTCCCCATCTACCTGGCGCTCGCGAAACAGCTCGAATTCGAAATCCCCTTTACCCAAGCAAAGCGCAACCTGCCTGAGAAGCCGGACCTGGAAACCTTCAGCCTTGTGCACGAGTGGCTGGATTCGATGGACCTGCGCGTCCAAGTGCATCAGCTTCGCCACCTCCTGCAGATGACCACGTTGAACGCCAGCGAAACGGGGCTGCGCGGACTGATCCAGCGTCATCTTCGGAAGCCGAAGAAGAGCAATGTTGACCGGGACAAGATCGATTTTCTTCTGGTGCAATATTTTGCGCTCTGCGCGCCCGCGAAGATTTATCACAAGCAGATTGAACCCGTGGATGTCGCCCATGTAATGCAGCCGGTCCTCGGAGACGTGGACCCGGACCCGCTGGCATGGTGCGCACCACTGGAACAAATGATTGAAGCGCTACGGACTTTCCGCAGCCTGCGGGAAATCCTGAAAACTGATTTTATCCTACAAGGCCGGAAGGTAAAGGAAACGGCTGGGGGAATGTTCTACGACCCAGCGGCGCTGGTCGCCTTCATCCGGTTTAATTTCCTGCTTCGCCGCACGCTGATCGAGCTGATGCACGCGGACTTGATCGCCATCCGCGCGGGACTCGGGCAGTTGCAAGCCTCGGGCGCACGGATCATCGACTGCCACCATCTGGGACTTTCGGGAACGGAACCGCTTTCTAAGATTTCCTCCATCGCCGACGAGTGGAAGCAGCCTTTTCAAAAAGAATACACAGAACGCTCGGTCAGCCAGGCTTTTGACAAACTGCTCGGGCTTCGCACGGATGTGGAATTAGCGCTCGAAAAGGCAATTGGAAAAGCGGGTGACCTCGCGCCTCTGCAGCCAGCCGGGAAGCCCGCAAAACCCGCTTCGACGTCGAAGAAGTCCGCGGCACCACCGCCTTCTCCCTCTGCGAATGGCAAGGCGAAAGAACGTCCTGCGGCGCCGGCACCGGCCGCGGCGGACCCGGATTCCTCCGTCGTGCTGGACTTTGAAAACTGCATGGAGCAGATCTGGGAGCAACTCATCGCCACGCCGCCTTCGCGTGGAAGATCGATGACCACCGTGAAGATCGGCGGAGCGCGAATTCTGATGTCATCTTGGGAAGTAACGGCGTTCGTCAGCGAAGACGGGCCGTCCGCGGAAGATTTGCGGCGAGCGGTGGTGGCCCGTGTGCTGGTCACCGCAGCTATGGAATCCGCCAAGGAGACTGGGAATGCCACATCGCTGGATCGTGCGATGAACATGGCCCGAGTGGAAGTGACGCGATTGCAGGAACGCGTGGACGTGGCCAAGCAAGCCAAGGACACCGAAGCGGCGGTAAATCTCGGGATCAGTACGAAGCGTCTGCTCTCCGCATTGGATGAAGCAGAAAAGCTGTAGCCGATGACGATTTGGCCCGGCGAAGCCGGATAGAAAATTCAGGGAGCTGCTTTTCATTGCGAAACGCCAACGTAGTCATCCTGACCGATGAAACCGAGTTTGCCCGGTTGCTGACGGCGTGCTGGCAAGCCGAGCGACTGGCTCCGAACATTGCGGTCGTCAATAGTGATTCCTGGCGCGAACAGGATGCGCCCGCGCACGATTTGGTGGTGGTCGGCCCGGTGCGTGAGGGAAAAATCACCAGCGTGCTGCGGTCTCTGGACCCGTCAACCGCCGTCATTCTTTGTGTTCCCGCCGATTCCCAGGAATTCGGCCAGTTGCGCACCAAATACCCACGGCTAGTACATATCCCCCTTCGCGAAGATTGGGCGCAAACACTGTTACTCGTAGCAGGCGAATCGTTGCGCCGGGCGAAAGCTTTGCAGATCGCGCGGCAGGCCGAGCGCAATGCCGCCAAGAATGAAAACCACGCCACGCTGGGGCGCTACATGCTGGAGATGAAGCACAGTGTGAACAATGCCCTGACGTGTATGTTGGGCAACGCCGAACTACTGCTGCTGGAACCTGGGCAGCTCTCCTCGCAGTCACTGGCACAGATCAAGACCATGCACAGCATGGCGTTGCGGATCAATGAGGTGATGCAGCGTTTCTCATCGCTGGCGAGCGAGATGCAGGAAGCTGAGAATGCTTCTCAAGCTGAGACGGTGGAGACGACTGCGCCAGCCTCGCGGCGCCGTTAAGCACCTCAGGCGCCCCTGCAACCTGCTCATTGTAAGACAGTTAACCTAAAACGACACAAGAGGTTGCGGAAAGCAAAAGCTGGCCGCTGACGTGCACCTCTGCTCTGTGGACAAGTACGGAGAGAGTACGGCTGTGCACAAAAAAGTCCTAATCGTTGATGATTCACCCGCTGAGGTCAGGCTGATGCAAGGCTTGCTGGAAAAAGAAGGCTATTGGCCGATTGCGCTCCACGACCCCAAGCGCGTCGAGGAAACCATTACGAACGAGCGCCCCAGCTTAATTCTGCTGGACGTCGTGATGCCGGGGCGAAACGGCTTCCAAGTCTGCCGCGATCTGAAAGGCAACACGGAGTTCAACATGATCCCGGTGATCATGGTGACTTCGAAGGATTCATCCAGCGACAAGTTTTGGGGACAGCAGCAAGGCGCGGACGCCTACGTCACTAAGCCGTTTACCAGAGAAGATTTGCTTCGCGCGGTACGGCGGTTCGTATGAAGGTTTCGGCGCGAGAGAACAGGCGATGAGCGAAGATTTTCATCTTGAGCCCCTTCCGGCGGACGCCGATACCGGCGATCTGCTTGAAGCACTAGGGCCTCTCGAGGAGCGGCCACCGGAATCGCAATACTGCGTATTCCGCAGCGGACGCGAGCGATTCTGCCTGCCGGTTCTGGATGTCGAGGAAGTGCTGGATTGGCCGTTATTGACGAAGCTGCCGCTTGGCCCGGCTTACCTGGTTGGAATTTTTAATTTGCGCGGAGCGATTGTGCCGTTGATCGACATTGCGATTACCGAAGGACGCCGGCCGGGCTTGCTGCCCAAGCACGTGGTAGTGGCTTCCCTGCGCAGCGAGAACCAGCACGAAGATTTGCGCATCGGCATCGCATCGGATGAAGTCATCGGAACCTATTCGGTGAACACCGAGGATTTGCTCGAGCAAGCGCCGGAGAACGTGCCGCATTGCGTCGGAATGTTGCGGCATGACGATCGCCTGGCGCTGGTAATTGATTTACGCCGGCTGCTTGAGGTTTTTCCGGGGCCCAGCATTTGAGTTTTGTGGAGACGACGCCGATGGAAGGCGCGGGCTCCGCGGAAGAGATTTGGAGGGTGGCATGAAATCGCGACTGAGTTCCACAATCTGGACGCTGGTCCTAATGAACGGGGTGCTTGGCTTCGTCGTTCTCGGACTGGCCTTCAGCGGCGGCAAGAAGGCCGGAGAGGCGTCCCTGTTCGACTTTGGATCGCCGGGCGGGTTCAACGTCCTCGTTGCCCTCGTGATTACGCTGGGGGTCTCCGTGATTCTCGCGTGGCGGTTTGGCGCGCTGCTCGGACCGGTGCAGGCTCTCGCGGAATTCTCCGAACGCTTCGCCGCGGGGGACCCGCGCGCGCGCGCCGAGGTCACTTCTCACGATGAACTCGGTTACATCGCGGATAACCTCAATCGGGCGGTCGCCAAGGTCTCTAAAGCTACGAGCAACCAGGACGCCAACGACGGGTTGCAGCGCAGCATCACGGAATTGCTGAGCGTCATCAACCAGGTCGCTCGCGGCGATTTGGCGCAGCGCGGCAAGGTAACCAACGACGCCCTCGGAAACGTAACGGACTCCATCAACTACATGCTGGACAACTTCACCAAGGTTCTCGAGCGCGTCCGCAAGGCGGCCATGGAAGTGACCGCGTGCTCCAACAACATTCTGGTGGCCGCCGATGAAATGCAGGCCGGCGCGACGCAACAGGACCAGGAAATTACGAACACCTCCAGCGCCGTCGAAGAACTGACGGTTTCGATGAAACAGGTTTCGAACAACGCCGAAGCGAGCGCGGAAGCGGCACGCCGCGCGCTGGATGCCGCCGAACAGGGCAACCGCGCGGTGCGCGACACGCTTGAGGGCATGCAGCGCATTCGCGCATCGGTGCAGGCGACTTCGAAGAAGATCAAGTCACTCGGCGACCGGTCACTGGAAATCTCGGAAATCATTAACGTGATTAACGACATCACGGAACAGACGAACTTGCTCGCATTGAACGCGGCCATCGAAGCGGCGCGCGCCGGTGAAGCGGGTCGCGGCTTTGCGGTCGTCGCTGACGAAGTCCGCAAACTCGCGGAACACAGCCGCAGCGCAACGAAGGACATCGCGGCACTCATCAAGGCCATTCAGGCGGAGACAAACGAAGCCGTGGTCGTCATGGAAGAAGGCACGAAGGAAGTGGAAAGCGGCGCAACCCTCGCCGACCAGGCAGGCCGTGCGCTGGACGCCATTTCCAACGTGGTGCGCCAGTCGGCCGAGCTAGTACAGGAAATTTCGCTGGCATCAAAACAGCAGGTGCGCGGAACAGAAGGCGTGGCACACGCCATGCAGATTATTTCGAGCATCACGCGGCAGACGTCACAAGGCACACGTGGCACCGTGGCAACGGTGAGCCAGCTCGTCAAATTGTCTGATCAATTGAACGAAGCACTGGCGCAATTCCGCGCGTCATCCAAGGCAGTGTCGGCGGCAAATGAAAATTCCGAGCGGCCCGTCCCGGCAGGCGCTCTCCGTTAGGAAGTGAAGCTCTTCTTCGCAGATCGGCGAAGCTAAGAGCGCGGCCCAGAAAACGGGAGACTGATGAGCGAACGCCAGGGACATGGGCAAGGGTTGAGCGAGCACGAGTTGAGCGAGATTCGCATGTTGATCGAAGAGCGCACCGGAATTTGCTTCGATGAATCGCGAGAGCGCTTCTTCTCCACGCGTGTGCGCGAACACTTGCGAGCAAAAGGAATGGAGCGCGGCACGGAATTGCTGCGCCTCATGCGTAAGTCCAACGTGGAATACGAGGGCTTGCTCGAACGGCTGCTGACACAGGAGACGAGCTTCTTCCGGTATCCCGGTGTGTATGAGGCATTCGAGAAGCGCGTGCTGCCGGAGCTGCACACCAAGAAATTCTGGAAGAATCCCCGCACCCTGAGGATCTGGAGTGCCGGCTGTTCGACGGGCGAAGAACCGTATTCGATCGGCATTACTATTGCGGATTCATTGTCCTTCGCGGATTCCTGGAACGTCGAAATCCTTGCTACGGATGTCGGGCGGCTCGCACTGAAACACGCCGAGCGCGGAATATACAAAGGACGCAGCATCGGTAGTGTGAGCGAGCGGCAATTGGCAACCCATTTTGCCGAGGTGAGCGGCGGCTATGAAGTAAAGCCGCGGTTGAAGAAGATGATTTCGTTCACGCAGATGAATCTCGCTTCGGCGGTGTACGTCGGACGTATGGACATGATTTTTTGCATGAACGTAATGATCTACTTCACGGAAGAGCGGCGGCGCTCGCTGGTGCAGCGGTTCTACGACACGTTGGAACCAGGAGGGTATCTGTTCCTGGGGCACTCGGAGTCGATTTCGAAGATGCCGGTGAAGTTTCAGGCCATTGTATTGAACGATTGCATTCTCTACCGGAAGCCGACAGCGGATGAATTGCAAAAGCCGGAACTCGTAGCGGAGGGGCGAGCGTGAGTACGCTGGACCGCGAAGCCGTCGAAGTATTCCTCCAGGAGGCCTCGGAGAACCTGCAGTATTTGCGGGAATACGTCAGCGTGCTTCAGGACGTGGAGCCGCGACGCGAGGATCTGGAGCGGCTTTATATTTCGGCGCACACGCTGAGCGGCACTTCGGCAAGCTATGGCTTTCCGCGGTTTTCTGAAATTGCCGGGAAACTCGCGCACGTTTTTCAATATGCGCTGAATGCACCGCTGGGCAGCGATCTGCATGGGCCGCTGACGGAATTCCTTTCGGATGGAATTTCACTACTGGAAACGGACCTCCTGGAAATCAGCGACACGGGCAAAGAGAGTGTCGATGATATTGCCGTTTTCAAGGAACGGTATCGTTTTGCGTTCCCCACGGAACCGCCGCCTCTGAATCTTTCTCAGCCGGAGCCGCGCGAACGGTTCGATGCGGAGGAAACCCACGAGCCCGCAGTGGCTGCGGCAACTGGCTCTTACTTCGACGCACTGCCAACGGACGACGAAGTGCCGGACGAGATTCTGGAGTTCTTCCAACCGGAAGCGGAAGAACATCTCCAAGTCGTCAGCGACTGCCTGATTTCACTGGAAGGCAACAACAACCCGGAAGAAATCAACAAACTGTTTCGCGCCATTCACACGGTAAAAGGTTCCGCGGCGCAGGTTGGCCTGAAGAGACTGGGAGCAATTGCTCACCGCGTCGAGGATTTGATTGGTCGTTTGCGCGATGGGGAGATTGAACCGTCCCCGGCCGTGGTGGATTTGTGCCTGGAGTCGGTGGACACGCTGAAGAAGACGCTTCACAGGCAGTGGGCTGATGAAGTCGAAATGCGCACTGGCGTCGATTCCCTGCTGGGCCGCATCGCGGAGTTTGCACCGCTTGATCCTGAAGAGGCAGAAGCCTCGTCGGGGTTGACGGTTGCTGGCGATTCTCAGCCCGTGAAAGAAATCGAGACTGCGTCGCAAACTGCCGCATCCACAAAGAAGGCCGCGAAACAAGTTGCCGGCGGCCCTTCGACCGCTAAATCGGTTCGCATCGCTCTAGCGCGGCTTGACCGCATGATGAACACGGTCGGCGAGTTGGTCATCAACCGTACCCGCATGGTTGGACGCGTGGCGGAGCTCGAAAAGCTAGTTGACACGCTGAGCTTCTCGAAAGAGCGGCTGCAGGGCAAAGTTAACGAATTTCAGGAAAAGTACGAATTCAACCGCATCAGCAACAACCGCGCCATGCCGGCGTCATTAAAAAATGAACCGACGCCGCAAATGCTTACCAGCGCGGCCGCGGGGGACACCTCGTTCTGGTCCGAATTCAGCGAACTGGAAATGGACCGCTACGACGATTTCAATATTTTGTCGCGGTCGATGGCGGAAATCTCGGCCGACGTCAACGAAGTCCTTTCGCAGCTCGAAGGATTCATCGGGCGCGTCGAAGGCGATATCGACGAATTCACAAAGCTGGCGCATCACCTGCAAGATGAAATCACCGCCGCGCGAATGGTGCCCATCGGCACGCTGTATTCACGATTGTCCCGCGCCGTGCGCGATGCCGCAAACTCCACGGGCAAGCATGTCGAGCTGGATCTTTCCGGAAGCGAAACAGAACTCGACAACAATATTATTCAGCAGATTTCCGATCCCCTGGTTCACCTCGTGCGCAATTCGGTGGCTCACGGCATCGAACAAAGCGCTGACCGCGTGGCCGCCGGCAAGTCGCCCGCAGGCAATATCATGTTGCGGGCGTATCACCGCGGCAATCACATCTACATCGAAGTCGAGGATGACGGTGGCGGAATTAATTACCAGCGCGTGAAGCAAAGCGCGATCGAACGAGGCCTGGTTTCCGAAGAGACCGCTGACCGGTTAACGGAACGCGATCTGCGTGAAATATTGTTTCACCCGGGTTTCTCAACGGCGTCCGCAAAAACGGAATTGGCTGGGCGCGGCGTCGGCCTCGACGTAGTGCGAGCAAACTTGAACGCACTCAACGGCGAAATCGAAATTGAAAGCACCAGCGGTAAAGGCACGAAGTTCACGCTCAAGGTGCCTCTCACTCTGATCATTTCCCCGGCGCTCTTCGTGCGCTGTGGCACCACGAATTTCGCATTGCCATTGGCAGTCGTCGAGGAAATCCGCCGCCTGCGCGCGGATGAAATCGAAGATGTCGGTGGAAAACTTCTGACCAAGGTGCGCGACGTAGTCACCGAAGTCGTTCGCCTCGACACCTATCTCGGCTTGCCGCCGCTCGAGCCCATCAATGGCTATTTCCGCATGGTCGTTGCCAACGCCGGAAGCCGGAAGATCGGCCTGGTCGTTGAGGAAGTTCTCGGCAAAGACGAAATCGTTATCAAGAATTTGGGCGAATACTTGCGCCGCGTGAAGCTCTTCCCTGGCACCACCATCGCCCCCGATGGCAGCCTCATCCTGCTGATCGACTTGAACCGCATGGTCGCCACCGAGCCCAGCGAGCGCCGGCCTCTGCAGGCCAGCGCCAGCGCCGCGCGAATCTTTGCGCCAGGCTCGACGGCGATTGCCCGTGGAAGCATTCCTTCCGAAGCCATCGACCGTGTCGAGCAAGAACGCGTCATCGTGGTCGCGGACGACTCCATCAGCGTGCGCAAATTCGTCGGCCGCATGCTGGAGAAGAACGGCTACCGCGTGAAACTGGCCGCGGATGGACTGGAAGCCGCCGAACTCATAACCCAGCACGGCTGCCACTTGGTCATCACCGACCTCGAAATGCCGCGCATGACCGGTTATGAATTGATGGTGCAACTGCGCCAAAGCCCTTCGACTCGCCGAATCCCGGTGATGGTCGTTACGTCTCGCGCCGGCGCCAAGCATCGCGATCGCGCGATGAAGGAAGGCGCCACGGCATTCCTCACCAAGCCGGTGCAGGAAGATCAGCTGATCGCCGCGGTGGAACAACTCATAGGGACGGAGGCGCCGCGTCCGGTTGCCCCGGTAGCGTAAACGAACAATGGCGACCCCCAACAAAAAGTTTCGCGTGCTCGTTGTCGATGATTCCGCATTCATGAGGAAAGTCCTCGAGGGTATTTTCAACGCTGACGATCAACTGCAGGTCGTGGGCCACGCGAAGGACGGCCGCGAGGCCGTCGCCATGGCGGAATCACTGAAGCCCGATGTGATTTCCATGGACATTAACATGCCCCACGTCGACGGGCTCCAGGCTACCGCGGAAATTATGACCACGAATCCGCGTCCCATCGTCATCGTAAGTTCTGAATCACGCGAAGGCGCTGCAAGCACACTCCGAGCGCTGGAACTGGGCGCGATTGAATTTGTGGCCAAGCCCTCCAGCGCCATCGATCTTGACATGCAGAGCGTGAAAGAAGACCTGCTGCGCAAGATGCGCATGGCCGCCAAAGTGCGCGTCGTACGGACAGCGTCACGACTGGCGTCCACGATTCAGAACTCAAGCGGTTCCAAGACTCTGGCGCCAGCGCCCCTTAGCCCCCGCCCTGCGCCATCTTCCGGCCTTGATCAGCGCTTCCCTGTTGTCGTTCTAGCAGCCTCCACGGGAGGCCCCGCTACCGTGATGCGCATCGCTCCAGGCTTCACGGCGGACTTCCCTGCCGCTGTGATTCTTGTGCAGCACATGCCGGCCGCATTCACAACGCAATATGCGGCCCAACTCGCCGAGTTCACCGAAATCCGCGTGAAGGAAGCAGAGGCCAATGAGTCTCTTCAACCAGGCACGCTTTACATTTGTCCCGGCGGCCAGCATCTTCGCATCACGCCGACGGGCAGAATCCAGCTCGACGGCACCTCCGGCCGCATCAGCGGTTACTTGCCGAACATAGACGTCACCATGGAATCCGTCGCCGCCTTCGCCGGCCCGCTAAGCATTGCAGGCGTACTAACTGGTATGGGCAACGACGGAGCCAGCGGCGCCATAGCCATCAAGAACGCAGGCGGCCTGGTTCTCGCGCAGGATGAAGCGACCTCCGTTATTTTCGGCATGCCCGCCGAAGCCATCAAAGCAGGCGCCGTCGATCAGGTGCTCGGCATCGACGATATCTACGCCGCCATCGAAAAGCGCGTCCTGGGAATTTGCCGCACAGCACCCGCGGGAGTTCGCTGATGCGACTCGCGGCCCCGGTAAAGCCGAGTTCCGCCAAGACCGAACAGATCATCCTGTTCCGAGTCAGTGGACAATTGTTCGCCGTCTCTTCCGCCTCCGTGCAGGAAGTGCGCAGCGCCGATAGCATGTCCGGCGCAGCCGTCGAAATCAGCGCGCCGGGGATTCGAAAAGTGCGGCATGTGGTGCGGCGAGGAGATCGTTCTCTGTTCATCGTCAACGGCGCCATGCATTTTGGCTTGCATGCGGCCGAAGGTGCATTGCTTTTTGTGCTTCGCAAGACGCGCACGGCCCTCTTGATCGATGGAATCGACAAAATGACTACCATGACCCGCTTGCAAGCGCTGCCACTTTCCTTCTGTCACGAGGAACGGCAGTGGTATCGGGGGCTGACCGCCCTCGACCAAACCGTCGTGCCGGTGGTGAAACCGGAAGGGTTTTTGTCATCCGAAGAGCTGGCCTTGTTGGATGCAGCGCTCCTTCAATCGGACAATTCCGCTTCAGCTCTTGAGGAGATGAAACCGGCGCAATGACGGTAGCCGCCGAACTCGAGTTGCAAGCGTTCGTCCTGTTGCGGCTGGGCGAAAGGCGCTTCGCCGTTTCGGCGAATCAGATTGCTGAGCTCGTTGCCCCCAGCCGGGTTTTTCGCTTTCCGCACCGCACCTCGAAATTGGAAGGCGTAATCCTGCGGCGCGGCCGCATTGTGCCAGTGTGCGACGTTTCAGAAGTGCTCCTCGGAAAGCGCCTGACTTCGCGCCGCTTTTACCTGATCGCCGTGCGCAAGTACGGAACGCTGAAAGAGTGGATAGCGGTGCCCGTCACGGGCGAGTGCGAACTCATCAATTCGGAAATGATGGCGGCATCCGAATCCGACGCGCCACACGTCGCGGGCTGGCTTTCGCATGACGGTGACGTAATCGAAGTCTTGAATCTGGATATGCTCACGCCCGGCCCGGAACAAACAATCGCACAAGTCGCGGCGCTGCAAACAACGGAGGCGCGGCCGTGATCCCCTCCGGGCGTCCCGTAAGAGTGCTGCTGATCGACAGCAACGTTTATTTTACCAAGCGCCTCGGCGATGCGTTGAAGCGTGAAGGCTTTGAAGTTGTATCCAGCACCCAGGCGGCCTTTGCACTCACCACGCTCGAGTACGACGCGCCGTCCGCCATCCTCTGCGCCACCAATATGCGAGAGATGGGCGCTCTGGAAATCGCCCGCATCATTCACGCGGACCCAAAAAATTCCAATTTGCCCATCATCGCTCTTGGCGATGGAAGCCAGCGCGCCTTGATGGAAGCGTTTCAGGCCGGCTGCGACGACTACATTGACCGCAACCGCCAGCCCGCGGTGATCGCCGCGCACATAAAACAGATCATCGTCAGCAAAGCGGAAGGTTTTCAGCCCACGCAGATGCTGGACCAGTCTGACACCAGCCTCAGCGGCAACTTGACTCACCACGACCTCACGGGTGTCATGCAGATGCTGGGGCACGCGCACCAGACCGGCGCGTTGCACATCAACGCCGGCGAAACCGACGGGGTGCTGTTCTTCGACGCCGGGGTCATCACGCACGCGGAGTGCGGCAATTTATTTGGCGACGAAGCGGTCATTCACATCTTAAAAAGCCTCGGTAACAGCAACGAAGGCGTTTACAAATTTACTTACGGGACCACGTCGACGCAGCGTACCGTGCTGCGCTCGGCCACCGATCTTATGCTGGATGCCATGCGCGAATTTGACGAAGGAACGCGCGACATGGCGGACAAGGAAGCGCTATGAGCGAAGCGATGACTCTCCCACCGCTAGGTGAAGCTCCGGCCAAGCGGACACCTACGGTCTACTTTATCGATGACAGCGCCACGATGCGCGAAGTCATCAAGATCGCCTTTCGTCGCGAGAACATCAACGTGATCACTTGTGCCGATGCGGCTTCGGCGCTCGCGCAGTTCGAACAAAACCGTCCCGACGTGGTGATCACCGACGTGATCATGCCCGATCAGGACGGCTATTCCGTCTGCAGCCAAATCAAGCAGAATCCCGAATACAGCGACACACCGGTCGTGCTGATGTCCGGCGTAGTCAACAAAAGCGTCGCCGACAAAGCAGTGTCGGTAAAAGCGGATGAATTGATTCGCAAGCCGTTTCAGCCCCAGGAATTAATTGGCCGCGTGAAAAGCCTTCTAGAGCCGAAGAACGCGACGCCCGCGCCGGTGGTCGAGCGTCCAACCCCTTCGAATGCCCTGAGTAATCTCTTTTCGCCGTCTCCCGCGCCAGCCGCGCCTCGCCAGGTTGGGCCTCCGCCGTCGGCTCCGGCTGCTCCCGAATCGGCCTGGCCACGCGCACTCGCCGAAGCGTTCATTCCGCGGCAGCCTCAGCAGGATCCTCATCAATCGGCAGGCGCTCCTCCTGCTCGGCCAGCACCTACGTCAGCCGACGTCCAGCGCCTTCGCGTAGAGATTGCCCACCTGGATTTGCTCGTGAAAAAGTTGCAAACGGAACTCCAGATTGAACGACAATATAATCAGGCTTTGGAAACACAAATTCGCTCGCTCACGGAAGTGAGCTAGCAGCTCGAGAGCCCGCCTGCTACTCTAGCTGTGAGATTCGGTGTTGGTCGGCCAATTTGCGATTTTGGACACAGGAACTTAATATCTGAAGATTCTCGCGGCAGCGCTCTGTGTTCAATTGGGCACCGAGTACGTTGGTACCATAGCTGGCCAGCTATCCGCGCATAGAAAATGGAAGGGCGGGGTCGTTCGCAACCTGGACGCTCCTACCCAGCATAAAATTCACCCGGGGTTTCTCACGACCGCGGAAAAGGATTGACCGATTTGTCTTCCGCAGAGGACATGAAGCTCTTGACTTCTCCGGCGGCAGAGCCCTCGGAGGCACCGTTCAAGGAGACTCCGGTCGAATTGGAAGAAGTCGGATCTCCCGCACCACCACCCAAACCACTTCTTAAAGCGAACATGGTTGCGCACGAAGTACGAGTGACGGCCACTGGCGCGCCTTCCGACAAGAACGCGGTTGACCGACAGCTATTCACTGAAGAAACTAGTTCCGTCCTGGTCTGCGAAACAGGCGGGGTGATCCAGCTTGCGGCGGCCGTGTCGCCGGGGCAATTGCTGTTCCTGGCGAACGTCGAATCCAGGCGCGAAGTCGTCGCGCAGGTGAAACGCAAGCGCGCCTACCGGCCGACGATATGTTTTGTGGAGCTGGAATTCGCCGAAGCCGCTCCGCGCTTTTGGGGCATGGAATTCTCCGCAGCATCCGCTTTGTTCCCCAAAAATCCACTGGATGCGAAAACAGCTGAGATGGTGACTGCCGCGGAAGCCACCGCGGATGAGCCCGGAGAACTGCCTGCCACGCCGACTATCGAGGAATTAGAGGCCTTCAAGCGTGATGTGACTGCTCTGCGTGGCCAACCTGTTTTGGCGCACGCTCCCGCGGAGAGCGTTCAGCTCTCGGCACCAGCCTCGCTACCGCCTCCCGTTGCCCAATCAGTCCCGCCACCGTTTGCGGAGTCTTCTGCGGCTTCGCCGGCAGAGTCTGCATCCGGTGCAGAATCTGGCGCAACCATCTTGTCCAACAATGCCAGCGGTGGCTCGACGGACAATGCCGGTCCCGTAGAACAAAATCCTGGTCTGGCGCAATGGCCAGCCGAAGACCAGATGCAACTACCCCAGCCTTCGCTGGATTTTAGTATGTCCCTGCCCAAGCGCAAGCGGTCGCTGCGGGCGAGAGGGAGTTTCACCCCTAATTTTCGCGGCGGAGTTCTGCGTCTCGCGCTGCTTACCGCGGCGCTGGTAGTCACCGTGGTCGGGGCCGCGTGGTTTAAGCACTGGCTCCCGTGGCAGTCCGGAGCAAGAAAAACACCGAGCAGCCGGTCCGCAAACGTTGCGAACATAAACAATTCGCTGGCGCCAGGAAGCCCGGAGGCAGCGAATCAGCACGCGGATTTCAGCAACACGAGAGTGGCGAGCGATGCGCCTGTGACCTCAGCGGGGCTGCCCTCGCGAAGTGCGCTGGCGGCTAGCACAGTTCCGCCGGAACCGACGAATGCGAGCGAACCCTCCGAGCGACCCGTCGGTTCGACTGGTTCGGAAGCACAGCCGGCTGTCAGGAAACCATCTCCATCGGGCGCCGTCGCGGCGAAACGATCGCCGGAGCCTAGAACCGCAAAGCCCTCTCTTAACTCTGTTGCACCGCCCGCGGAGAGCGAAATCGTACCTCCCAAGCTGATCAAATCGGTGCGCGCAGTAGCTTCCTTGGAAGCGCTCCGAGACTTTGAGACTGGCAACGTCGTGATCGACGCGGTCGTCGGCACGGCTGGCGAGGTGAATTTCATCAGCGTACTTTCAGGACCTCCGTCATTGCGCCCTGCCGCTGTGGAATCGTTGAAGGAATACCAATACGAACCCGCCACCAGGAACGGCCAGCCTGTTCCAGCGCACGTCACGATTACTATCCACTTCCGATTCGAACCCTAGACCTCCTGAGCCCTCGCGTCCACGCAACTGCGTCTGAACTGCGAAACGCATTATCCGAGGGTGAGGTTGTCGCGGGATTGCCAGTTCCACGCCCTATGGCCAGTTGACGCTCGAACTCGGATTCAGTAGCCTCGATTTGCGCCTTTCACGAATCGTTTTCACTTCTGGGATTGAACGAGGGGGCCCACGATGAGCAGTCAGAATGATTCGCCAATTTCCCGCCGTGAGTTTGCGCGGCGCGCTGCCTTTGTTTCCGCGGCCGCCACGCTTACGCCCTCGAATCTTCTCACCGCGGAATCTGCCGCTTTGCCGATCCCTGCGCAGTTGCCCGCGAATGCGCCAAAGCTATCACCGGAAAGCCAGGCCGAAGTCGACTCGCGGATTCAGTCCATTTTCGCCCAATACGGCAGCCGGCTCTCTGACGCCCAGAAAGCCGATATTCGCCGGCTAGCCACGGAAGCGCAGCCCCCGCTGGAGCGCCTTCGCGCGTTTGCAACCGAAAACGGGGATGGCCCGGGCCTGTATCTGAAGCCACTCATCGAGAGAGAAAGAAAGCCCTCGCCGATGCCGGCGGCACCAAAACCGGCAACCGCGCCGAAGAATTCCTGAGGAGCCTCCCGAATGCCAGGCGAAGAGATTTTCTATCTTTCTGTAAGCGAACTCGCAAAACGCATCGAATCCAAGAAACTCTCGCCCGTCGCTCTTACGCAGGTTTACCTCGACCGCAGCCAAAAATTCGGACCGCGCTTCAACGCCTACGCATTATTGACGCCCGAAATTGCCCTCGAACAAGCCAAGGCTGCGGAAAAAGAAATCCAGCGCGGCCACTATCGCGGCCCACTGCACGGTATTCCCTACGCCGCCAAAGACCTCCTGGCGGTAAAGGGATTGCCGACCACTTGGGGCGCGAAGCCTTTTGCCAATCAGGTATTCGATTACAACGCGACGGTGATCGAGCATCTGAACCGCGTTGGAGCCGTGATGCTCGGCAAAGCATCCATGATCGAGCTCGCGGGCGGGATGGGCTACCGTTTCGCTTCCGCATCTCTGCAGGGGGAAGCCAAGAATCCCTGGGACACGACTTGCTGGACTTGCGGCTCATCCTCCGGGTCGGGTGCCATCGTGGCTGCTGGGCTGGCTGCGTTTGCGATCGGTACGGAAACGTGGGGCTCCATCATCTGTCCCTCGGCTTACTGCGGTGTGAGTGGCCTACGGCCCACGTACGGCCGCGTCAGCCGCTACGGTGCGATGGCGCTCGCGCCTTCCATGGACAAGATCGGCCCGATGGCCCGAAGCGCCGAGGATTGCGCGCGCATCTTCGCCGCGATTGCCGGTCACGACATCAAGGATCGCGGGACAGTGCCTATTGATAAAGGTGCTTTCACATACTCCCCCTCGATGGAATTGCGTTCCCGCCCGCTAAGAATTGGCTGGCTCACCAATGCATGGAAATCGCTCGAACCGGGCGTTGCGAAACCCATCGAAGCCGCGGCCAGGGTCTTGAAGAAAAACTTTTCGAGCGTGAGAGATGTCGCCTTGCCGGTTGGTCCCTGGGAGGAAGCAGGCGGCATCATCGTTGCCGTGGAATGTGCCGCTTCCTTCCGTTCCCTGATTCGCTCCGGTCGAGTAAGCGAATTGACTGATCCGCTCGGACAAATCGCCGGCTACGTCAACGAGCAGTATTCCGCCGCTGACTATATCCAGGCCCTTAAGGTCAGAGAAATCATTCAGAAAAAAATGGATTCCTTATTCGAAATGTTTGACGTGCTTGCAACGGCTGCCCAGCCCGTTCCAGCGACGCCGCTGCCTTTGAATCTCGAGACCGGTCTCGTCTTTCCCGACCCACTCGGTGGCATTGGCAATATTTGCGGGCTGCCGGCAATGTCCGTTCCTTGCGGATTCACTGAGAAGAGTCTCCCGGTAGGACTGCAATTTGTGGGCAGAGCCGGTGACGATTTTGCGGTTATCCAGGCAGGGCGAACATTTCAATCCCATACCGACTGGCATAAGAAACATCCGAAGTTGCATTAGAATTCGTCGCTGCTCCGTCTTGTCAGAAGGACTCCCGCTAACTTCAGGATTGTTTCAGGATTTCGTGCACCGCGCGAAGAAGCGCCCAGCGGCTGAAGGGTTTGGTAAGCAATCGAATCGCGGAGCCGCCGAACGTGGAATCGGTCGCGGCCTTTTCGCTGTATCCCGACATGTAGAGAACCCGTATTTCCGGGCGGTGCTGCAGCAGTTTCGCGGAAAGTTCCTGCCCAGTCATGCCCGGCATGACCATATCGGTGACCAGCAAGTGAATAGCGCCATCGTGTTTCTCGACTCGCTTCAACGCTTCCGTCCCGTCGCGAGCCTCAATCACCGTGTAGCCACCTGATTCCAGAAACTCGCGGGCCACTTCGCGAACGTCCTTCTCGTCCTCAGCAAGCACGATCGTCTCCGTTCCCCGCGGCGCCTCCGTCGCCACTCGCACTGCTCCGGCGCGCTCGATGGGTTGATCCACCCGCGGGAGATAAATCTTGAACGAAGTCCCTCTCCCGACTTCACTGTAGACCCAGATAAATCCGCCGCTTTGTTTCACTACCCCATACACCGTTGACAGGCCCAAGCCCGTGCCCTTGCCTTGCGGTTTGGTCGTGAAGAAGGGCTCAAAAATGCGTGCCTGCGTTTCGGCACTCATTCCCGTGCCGGTATCCGAAACCGCCAGGAGGATGTAGCAGCCCTGCCGCACAATCGGATGGACCGCGGTGTAATTGCTGTCCAGTTCGGCATTCGAGGTCTCTATCAGTAACCGCCCGCCTTCCGGCATGGCGTCGCGCGCGTTGACCGCCAGATTCATAATCACTTGTTCCATTTGGCTGGCATCCGCTCGTATTGCCCCAAGGTCTTCCGAACCGCGGATCACCAGTTCGATGTCTTCGCCGATCAACCTGGGCAGCAGCTTTCCCATTTCCTCTACCACGCCGTTCAGATTGATCACCTGCGGCTGCAACACTTGCAAGCGGCTGAATGCCAGGAGTTGGCGCGTTAGGGTAGACGCGCGATCCGCGGCGCGGTCGATCTGCTCAATCTTTCTCGAGTATTTTTCTTCATTTGGCAGGACGTTGAGGAGCAGCTCCGTGTGCCCCTTGATCACCATCAAAAGATTGTTGAAATCGTGGGCAACGCCACCCGCCAGGCGGCCCACCGCTTCCATTTTTTGCGATTGCCGCAACTGCTGCTCCAGCAGGTGCCGTTCACTGATATCCCGCGCCACCACCAGCCGGACTCGCCTCCCGGCATATTCCAATTGGTGAGAAATGGTCTCCACTTGGATGACCTTCCCGTCTTTCTTGCGGTGCTTCCAATGCCCGTGATACAGCCCCTCGTCAGGAATCCGGCTCAGTTGATCGAGATATTTTGCCCGTTCCTCCTCGGGGCGCAGCTCCAGTACGCTCATGCGCTTGAATTCATTCTGCGAATATCCATACTGCAGCACGGCCGCTTCGTTCACTTCCAGGAATCCCAGCGATTCCCTGTCCATCACCCACGTCGGGAGCGGATTGTAGGTGAAAAGCAACCGGAACATCTCCTCGTTCTTGCGGAGAGCGTCTTCGGAGCGCCGCCGCTCGATCGCCAGCGCAATGTGGCCCCCGACGGAGCTTAGAAACTCCAGATCGCGAATGTCGTAGGCATTTTCAGCTTGGTAGTGCTGGACAACCAGGACGCCAATCGTGGCGGTCGGCGTTTTGAGCGGAACGCCCAGCCAGGAAGGCGACTGCGAACCCACGAGCTCGACTTCCCCTTCCTCTGCGAGCCGGTCAAACTCGTGCTGCGGTATCAACATCGGCGAACCTGTGCGAAACACAAACGCGGTGCAGCTGCGGCCCACTTTCTGCGGTGCTGGCGCCATGTCGACCTGGTCCGCGAAGAACGGAAATGTAAAGGTGTCCGTCACCTGATCATGGAGAGCCACGAAGCAGTTTTCGGCGTAGACGACTTTCTTCAGCGCCAGGTGGATGCCTCTTAACAGTTCATCCAGGTTGGCCGTCTGGTTGAGGGCGTGCACAATTTCGGAGATAACCTGGCGCTCCTCCTCCATGCGATGGAGATCGGTGACATCTCGAAAACTGACGACAATGCCTTCAACTCCAGGTAAGTCCGAGTGATCGCGGGCCTCCGTGTCGAACCAGCGCCAGCTCCCGTCTTTGCTTCGCAGGCGGCAGCGTCTCCCTAATTTCCCTCGATGGCAGATGGAAAGCTCGCGAAGGCATTCGCGCGCTCCCCCGGCGTCGTCCGGGTGAATAACCGCGAGAATCGATTCGCCAGCAAGATCTTCTGTGCTGTAGCCAAGGAGTCGTGTAAAACCCGCGCTGGCAAATTGAATAATTCCCTCTGGGGTGAGAATAGCGAGCAGTTCTTGAACGGAGTCCAGCAGTGTGGACAGTCGTTCCTTTCCAAGGATGGTGCCTTGCGCAAAGGGGGCACGTTGATTCATCGCCTGGCTGCTCGCGATACTAGCCTGCGCAATAGTGCATCGCGGGCAAGAGCGGGTCTTGCGTCCTCCGTTAGGATTTGTCTGTTACTTGCTGCGACGGCTAGTCAAACCGGCAGAAAACTAATCGTTTTAATCATACGAAAACGGCACGCTGCTGTATGCACTGGAATAAGAAAACGTCGCGAATATATGACTGTACCAAAGGTCAGGACCACCTTTAAAAAGGCCGTCTTTTACTCCCATTCCGAGCGTGTTACGCTCCCCCCGTTCTTTATCAACGAGTACGCCCCGCCGTTGCCGTCATCCTTGCGGGCACTCCGAGGAGGCGCTCCAGCTATGCACGATATTTGGAAAGACATGTTCGTCACCGGACTTCCCCTGGCCGAGAAAATCCTCCGGCCGATTATCGTCTATGCATTTCTGGTGGTCAGCCTCAGGCTTTCCGGAAAACGCGAGCTTGTTCAGCTCAATCCATTCGACCTGGTTGTCTTGCTGACGCTCTCGAATACCGTGCAGAACGCCATCATTGGCGAAGACAACAGCGTCCTCGGCGGAATCATCGGCGCTACTTCCCTGCTGGTCACCAACTATCTTGTCGTTCGCTTCCTCTACGACCACAGGAAGATCGACCAGTTTGTCGAAGGCCGAGCTGACGTTTTAGTGGAAGGTGGGAAAGTCCGCACCCAGCGTTTGAAGAAGGAGCTCATCACCATGGCTCAGCTCGAAGCCGCGGCGCGCAAGCAAGGCTTCGAGTCGCTCTCGGAAGTTGATCAGTGTGTACTCGAGCCCGGTGGCACGCTTACTTTTGTGGCAAAGAAGCCGGCCACCGAAGACGTTCGCCACCAGGAATTGCTTGCCAAGCTGGAACGCCTCACGCAGGAAATTGCCATCCTGCGGGGCTCGCAGCCTCCTGCACGCGCTTGATTCAGTGCAGAAAGAAACCTGTCGCTGCCAGCGCGATTCCCGCAGCTCCAATGAGCACGCCGCCGATCCAGAAGAATTTTTTCTTGGTCAGCAGCGTGATTGAGCAAATCACCAGCCCAATTTCCAAAAGCGCTTCTCCGCCATCGAATCGGTCAGCTTGGCGAACCGTTAAATCGCGCTCATCTTCCAGGTTCTTCGCCTCTTTGCTGACGTCGCCTTTGTCGCTTTCGTAGTGCTCCACTTCCTTCGCATACTTCTCCTTTAGTTTTTCTCCCAAATCTTTGTTCAGCGGCGCCACCAGGTTTACCACGTCGGAAGTCTCTTGAGTTTCGTGAAGCCGGATGCTCTTCGCCTGGTACTGTGTCCAGCGGCTCGCTGCCTGCGTTTCCAGGCGCAATCCCTCGGTGTGCGCGCGGTGGCCGAGCAGCGACGCACCGGCCACGAACACCGCCATGATCGAGATCGTAATCGAGACGGGGAGGACCAGCGGATGATCTGGGTGGTGGCTCTCAGGAAGTTCGATACCTTCGCCCATTCTTTAATTCTCCCTTCGCACATTTAGACAGAAGAATCAGACGAAATCACCTGAAGTGACTCGCCTGCAGCCGCCAGCGTGCGGTCAATATCCTGAGTTGTATGCGCGGCCGAAACAAAAGCCGCCTCAAACTGCGACGGCGCCAAAAATACGCCTCGATCCAGCATCTCGCGAAAAAATCTCGCATATCGCTTGGTGTCGGCACGTTTGGCGCCGGCATAATTTTTTACCGGTTCCGGCGTGAAGAAAACTGTGGCGAGCGAGCCGATGGCGTTGATCTGCGCAGAAACCCCAACCTCAGCCAGTTCCGCGCGCAACCCAAGAACTAGCCGCTGCGCCAGCTCCATCATCTTTTCGTATAACCCAGGCTCACTCAGTTGTTGTAACGCCGCAATTCCCGCGCTCATCGCCAGCGGGTTCCCCGCCAGCGTGCCCGCCTGATACACCGGACCGAGCGGCGCCACCTGGTCCATCAGCTCCGCGCGCCCGCCATAAGCGGCCACGGGAACTCCCCCGCCAATGATCTTCCCGAGTGTCGTAAGATCCGCCTCGACGCCTAAAAGTTCCTGCACCGAGCCATTCCGCAAACGAAATCCTGTGATTACCTCGTCCACAATCAACAGCGCGCCATTTTTCTTGCTGACCTCCTGCAAGCCCTTCAAAAAGCCTGTCTCGGGCGTCACAACTCCCATGTTCGCAGCGATGGGCTCGACAATGATCGCCGCTATTTTATCTTTATGCTGTTGAAATACCCGTTCGACCGCGTGGAGATCGTTGTACGGCACGTTCAGCGTCAACGCCGCCAGCGCTGCAGGCACGCCCGGGCATTCGGCAATTCCTAAAGTAGCTAGACCGGATCCCGCCTGCGACAAAAAGCTGTCCGCATGCCCGTGATAGCAACCCTCGAATTTCAAGATGAAGTCGCGCTTCGTCACTCCTCGCGCCAGCCGCACCGCGCTCATTGTCGCTTCCGTGCCGCTCGATACGAACCGAATCTTCTCAATAAAAGGAATCGCCCGCGTAATCATCGTCGCGAGCTCCAACTCTAATTCGGTCGTGACTCCAAAACTTGTTCCGCGTCTCGCCTGGTCCGCAATCGCCTCGCTGATCGCCCGATTTGCGTGCCCCAAAATCATCGCGCCCCACGAGCACACATAGTCGAGCAACTCGTTCCCGTCCGCGTCGTAGAGATATTGCCCGTTGCCGCGCTCGATAATCAGCGGCTCCCCGCCCACGGAACGGAACGCCCGCACAGGACTGTTCACGCCGCCAACCAGCACCCTCTCGGCGCGTTCGAAAATCTCGCGCGAACGCTTACGCTCACGCTTCAATCGGGGTTGCGCTTTGCTCATGTAACCTTACTTTGGACGGCCATACCAACTAGTCTAATTTAGACTAGTTTCCACTAGTCTAAATTAGACTAGTACGCCTTCAACCAGTGGACGACATCCTTGGCGTGGTAGGTAAGAATAATTTCCGCCCCCGCCCGCTGGATGCCCGTCAGAATCTCCAGCACCACTCGCTTTTCATCCAGCCAGCCGTTCTTCGCCGCGGCTTTCACCATCGCGTACTCTCCGCTGACGTTGTAAGCACCCACCGGCACATCAAACGCCTCTCGCACTCTCCGGATTACATCCAGGTACGCCAGCGCCGGCTTCACCATCACCATATCCGCGCCTTCTTCGAGATCGAGCTCCACTTCCTTCAGCGCTTCCCGCACATTGGCCGGATCCATTTGATAGCTGCGGCGGTCCCCAAACTGAGGTGCGGACTGCGCCGCTTCCCGGAATGGCCCGTAAAAGCCCGAGCAATATTTCGCGGCATAAGAAAAAATGGCGATGTTCTCAAACTTGTGCTCGTCCAGCGTTTCGCGAATGGCCCCAACGCGCCCATCCATCATGTCGGAAGGCGCAACAATATCGGCTCCCGCCCGCGCGTGCGAAAGCGCCTGCTCCGCAAGAATCGCCAGCGTGGCATCGTTGGCCACTTCGCCGTTCTCGATGACCCCGCAGTGCCCGTGATCCGTGTATTCGCACAAGCACACATCCGTAATCACGAGAAGTTTCAACTTCGCTTTGCGAATCCCTTCAATCGCCCGCTGCACCACACCTTGCGCACTGAGCGAACTGGCTCCGCGCGGGTCCTTGCTTTCCGGCAAACCGAAAAGAATAATTCCCGGAATCCCGAGCGATTCCACCTCGCGGCACTCTTCCACAATTTGATCGACCGACTGCTGATGGACGCCCGGCATGGAACTGACTTCCTGCCGCACTTTCGTCCCCGGGCACACGAACATCGGATAGATCAGACCTGCCGTGGTCAGCCGCGTCTCTCGAACCAGGCCTCTCAGCGCCTCGCTTCGCCGTAAACGCCGTGGCCGATGGGTGGGAAAACTCATTTTTGTTTCACTCCTGCCGGAGCCACTTTTCCCGCTCCCGCGAAATGTATTTCCAGCGCTTCCAGCACCGCCGAAGCCGTCGTATCCGCGGACACCACCGCGCGCGAAACTCCTGCCTGGCGCAGTGCATTCGCGGTTACCGGCCCAACCGCCGTGATCGCCAGTCTATCTTGTAGGGCACCCAATTGCTCGCCTCCGCACAATTCTGCAAAATGCTGCACCGCCGAAGGACTGAAAAACAGAACCGCATCCGCTGCCCCATCAGCGATCTGGCTCAGTTTTTTTTTATCGATAGCGTCTGGCAGTAGCGTGCGGTAAGCAATCACTTCGCTAACCTCCGCGCCATGCCGCTTCAACGCCGCCGGCAAATCTGGATTGGCGCGATCGCTTCGCGGCAATAAGACTTTTGCTCCGGCCAGCTTGCTTCCCAATTCTTCCGCAAGCCCCGCACCGCTGTGCGTCTCGGCGACATACTCAACCGAAAATCCCGCGTGTCGCGCAGCTTCGGCCGTTACAGGCCCGACGCACGCGATTTTCAGCTTGCTATCAGCGCGAGTAATTTCTCGCTTCAGGTCCCCACATCGCTTGACCAGGGAACGCACTGCTTGGGCGCTGGTCAAAATCATCCAGTCAAATCGCTCAATATCTGCGATCGCCGCATCAAGCGGCGCGAAGTCTTCGGGCTCCGCGAACGCCACCAGAGGCAGCACCACGGGAATCGCTCCTCGATCCTTTAGTCCCCGTGCAATCGCCTCGCTCTGGGCCGCCGAACGCGTAATGACAATGCGCTTCCCTGCCAAGCTCTTTGGCGTCGCTTCACCCACGCTGCCGGCTCACTTCTTCCAGAATCGACTGCGCCCCCGCTTCAATCAGCAACCGCGCCAGGTGCTCTCCGAGCTGCGTCGCCTGATCCGGCGGTGCCGTCGCGCGCTGCTTCACGTATTGCAATCCATCCACGGAACAAACACATGCCTCCATCCAGAGTTCTCCGCGCTCCACGCGCGCCCACGCTCCCAGCGGAACCTGGCATCCACCCTGCAATGCCGCCAGCAGCGCCCGTTCCGCGATGATGGCCGTGCGCGTCTCCGCATCGTCCAATGGCGCCAAGAGATCCCCGGCTTCCGTATCCTTCAGCCGGCACTGCACCGCGATCGCGCCCTGCCCCACCGCGGGCATACACACATCCGGAGACAACACTTCCGCAATCCGCTTGCTTAACCCGAGTCGATCGAGCCCCGCTTTGGAAACCATGATCGCTTCATACTCGCCGCTCTCCACTTTTCTCAATCGCGTATCCACATTCCCGCGCAGGTCGCGCAGGTCGAGGTCCGGCCGCAGGTGCTTTAGTTGCGCTTGCCGCCGCAGGCTGCTCGTTCCCACGCGCGCCCCCTGCCGCAGATTCGCGAGCGTGGAGCCCACCAGGCAATCGCGCACATCATCGCGCTTGCACACCGCGGGAAACATCAGCCGCGAATGAATGTCTGTCGGAATATCCTTCACGCTGTGCACCGCCAGGTCGATGGATTCCTCCAGCAGCGCTTCCTCCAGTTCCTTGATGAAAATTCCCTTACCGCCAATCTGGCTCAGCGGCGCTTGCTGCATCTTGTCGCCGCTGGTCTTGATAATGACAATTTCGGCTTCCATCCCAGTGGCCGCAAACAGCTGCTTTCGAATCGACTGCGCCTGCCATTTCGCAAGCATGCTGCCGCGCGTGCCGATCCTCAGGATTCTCACGGCTTCTCCCGATTCAAAAGAAAAAGATCGCGCAATGCTTCCACGTTTTGAATTTTCCGCCGCAATTCCTTCTCACCCCGCAAACGTTGTGCTGGCTCCAGCAGCACCTTCTCCAGCATCTCATCCATCAATTTTTCCACCTGAGCGCGATCCGTTTCCGAAAGATGCTTCATCGGCTCCATACGCGAACGGATGAAGGTGGCGCGCTCCTCGCGTAGCTTCGTGCGCAGCGCGTCCACCAGCCCCACCAATTCCACGCTCGCCTGCCAGGACAGGAACTTACTCACATGCTCCTCGACAATTCCTTGTGCGTGTGGAATCTCGCTCTCCCGTGCGTTGCGATTTTGCTGCACGATCTCCGTCAAATCATCCGTATTGTAAACGTAGACGTTGTAAAGCTCCGCCACCTTGGCGTCTATATTTCTCGGCACACCCAGGTCCATCAGGAACAGCGCGCGGTTTCCCCGCGCCGCCATCGCTCGCTCCACGATGTCCCGCCGCAAAACCGGTTCTTCCGCGCTCACCGATCCCACCACGACGTCCGGCGTTTGCAGCGCGCTATCCCACTCCCCCCATCCGACCACCTTCCCGCCAAATTGCTTGGCGAGTTCCTCTGCTTTTTCGCGCGAGCGGTTCATCACCTGCAACTGCGCGATTCCGCGATCCCGCAGATGCGAGAGAACTTGCTCGCTCATCTCCCCCGCGCCCAGCACCAGCGCCTTGCGTTCGCTCAGTTTCCCAAAGATCCGTTCCGCAAGCTTCACTCCGGCAGCCGCAGCAGACATCGGCCGCGTGCCCAGCTCCGTCTCGGTCCGCACGCGCTTTCCCACTTCCAGTGCGCCCTGAAACAGCCGGTTCAGCACCGGCCCGGTCGCGCCATGTTCGTGCGCGAAACGATACGCCTCCCGCACCTGCCCCAGGATTTCCGCCTCGCCCAACAGCATCGAATCCAGCCCGGCCGCAACTTGAAAAAGATGCCGTACGGCCTCGCGATCGTAATGGTGATAAAGCGAAACGCTTAACACATCCGGGCGCACCGAATGAAATTCGCTCAGAAAACTGGAGAGTCCCGGCGCGCATTCATGCGAAGATTCCGGCGGCACGCCATATACTTCGCTGCGATTGCACGTGGAGAGCACCAGCGTCTCTTCGAGGATTCCCCGCGCGCGCAGTTCCTCAGCCGCGCGCTGGGCTTGCTCCTCGCTGAACGACACCCGTTCGCGCACCTCAACTGGCGCCGTGCGGTGATTGAGTCCGACGAGAACAATTTCCATGCCGCGCTTCAAGCGCTCCTAAAAATAGCGGTGGCTGTGCGAAAGATACAGATTGACGACCGTAAAGCTCAGCACCACGATCACAAAATTGAAGATGCACAATTTTGAAGCGCGCGCCCCGCGCCACGCTGCTGTCCCCGCCAGGCGGAAGTAAAGCGCGTACAACGCCAATACCAGCAGCGTGATGATGTACTTGGGATCGTAAAAGGAATTCTGCCCCGGCAGTTGATCGACTGACACGTAGCCCAGTGCTGTTCCAACGGCGATCGAAATCAGCCCCACCAGCACGCTTGAGCGGCTCATCTGATCGAGTAGTTCTAGTGGCGGCAACCGCCACACCACGTCGCCAAGTTTATGGTTGCGCAGCAGCCGCTCCTCCCCCAGAAAAATGATGCTGAGGACGAAGGAAAGCGCGAACGCCGCGTAAGCCAGGATGCTCAGCGTCACGTGGAACGCAAAAACGACTCCATGCACTGCGGGAGGAGATAGCCGGTCCGCTGGCGCAAGATGCGCCGCCAGAAAAAACACCAAAATAAACGGGAGCACAAACGCGCCCACCGATCGCTGCCGGTGATAAAGCTCCAAACCCAGATAAGTCAGCGCTAGCAGCCAGCCGAACAGCGACATCGAGCCATACAAATCATGGTAAGGAACGGTGTGTAATCCGCGCGACCGCTCCAACAGCGCAAAATAGTGCGCAATCAGCCCCACTCCTAGCAGCACTGTCCCCACCCTCCCGGTGAGTTTGTTACCAGCAGCGAGAAAGCGCACATACAGGCCAAAACTCAAGAGATAGGCTAACGCCGTCAATACTGGGAATACATGATTCATGCTTTGCACTTGAGCCCCCGGCTCAGAACTGCATGCACGGTACTATCCACGGCCCTGCTCGGCAGAAGCCATCTGGTATTGATCATTTCGAGTATAGCCCACACTGGCAGGTGCTCGCACCGTTCGCGGCCACCAAGTGGTCGGTTCAGCAAGTCCGGCTCAGATTTGCTATCCTTGATTCTTTCAGGCGGGACATGCCCCAAGAGACTCCAGCAATCAATCGGAAAGACCTATTCCTCCGCGCCTGCCGCGGAGAGGTTCTTCCCCGCGTTCCCGTGTGGATGATGCGCCAGGCCGGCCGCTATCTCCCTGAATACCGGGAAATCCGCGCAAAGCACGCATTCCTTGAGGTTTGCAAGACCCCCCAGCTGGCCGTCGAAGTCTCCATCCAGCCCTTCCGCAGGCTCGGCGTGGATGCCGTCATCGTTTTCTCGGACATTCTGATTCCCGCTGAAGCCATGGGCTTGCACCTCGAGCTCGGCGACGCCGGCCCCAACTTGCCGAATCCTGTCCGCTCCAAAACCGATGTCGACCGCCTTAAGATCTTCGATCCAGAAGCGGAAACCGGCTTCCTGCCCGAAACTATCCGTCGGATCGTGAAATCCGTCGGTCCCGACGTTCCCGTGTTGGGCTTCGCCGGTGCTCCCTGGACTCTCGCCACCTACATGGTGGAAGGCAAAGCCAAGGAAGGTTTCGCCACCGTCAAAAGTTTTCTCTACCGCGAGCCCAAAACCTTCCACTTGCTGCTTCATCGCATTGCTCAGGCAACGATTCCCTATCTCAAAGCGCAAATTGCCGCCGGAGCCGCCGCCGTTCAATTGTTCGATACCTGGTGCGGCGAACTGAATCTCCACGACTACGAAGAGTTCGCCCTCCCTGCCGTCCAGGAAATCATCTCCGGCCTTGGCGGTTCGGTCCCCGTGATTTATTACACCAAAGCATCGCAACATTTGCTGGCGGCAGTGGCGCGCTCCGGAGCAAATGTCCTCAGCGTCGATTGGCGCGTCGATCTGGCCGAGATTCGAAAGGCCATTGGTCCAAAAATCGCCTTGCAGGGCAATGTCGATCCAGCTGTCCTGTTTGCCCCGGCCGAGAAAATTCGCGATGTGACCCTGGCCACGATTAATTCCCTCGGTGGCCACGGGCATATCCTCAACCTCGGCCACGGCATTTTGCAGCACACGCCTGTCGAAAACGCTCAGCTCTTCATCGAAACAGGTCAGCGCGCCTTAATTCAACACGCTCGGCCCGCAGCCCAGGTGCGGTAGGAGACCTTTAGCATGGCACTCGCACATCCAAGTCTGGACCAAATGCGCGGCGAGCTTCATGTTGGCCAGGAATTTCTCGCCAAGTACAATCGCCCCGGCCCGCGTTACACCAGCTATCCCACGGCCCCCGTTTGGAACGACACCTTCGGCCCTGCCGATCTCGAAAAAGTTCACGCCGAAGCCGAAGCCGCCCGCACCCCCGTCTCCCTCTACATGCACATTCCCTTCTGCGAAAGCCTCTGCCTCTTCTGCGCCTGCAACGTCGTCATCCAAAAAAACAAAAGTGTCGCCCCACCCTATCTTGACGTGCTCAAGCAGGAAATGAAGCGCATCAGCCGCAGCGTTTCGAAAAATCGTCCTGTCGTCCAATTCCACTGGGGCGGCGGCACACCCACCTACCTCACGCCCGAGCAAATCGAGGATCTCTTCGCCTTCACGAAGGAACATTTCCAGTTCGATCCCGAAAGTGAGATCGGCATCGAAGTCGACCCCCGCGTGACTTCCCGCGAGCATCTCGAAACTCTCCGCAAGCTGGGCTTCAACCGTCTCAGCATGGGCATCCAGGACTTCCAGGCCGAGGTACAAGAAGCGATTCATCGCATTCAGCCTTACGAAATGACGCGCGACCTCCTCTTCGCCGCTCGCGAGCTCGGCTTCGACAGCATCAACGTCGATTTGATCTACGGTCTCCCCTACCAAACCGCCGACACTTTCGCTCACACCGTCGATCAAATCATCGGCCTCGCCCCAGATCGCATCGCCCTCTTCAGCTATGCCCATGTGCCTTGGCTTAAAAAACAGCAAGGCTCCTTTGCCGCCCACCTCCCGGAAGGCATGCAGAAATTTGATATTTTCCGCGCCGGCCTGCTCAAGTTCATCGAAGCCGGCTATCTCTACATCGGCATGGACCATTTCGCCAAGCCCGGCGACGAGCTCTCCGTCTCGCAGCAGAACCGCACGCTCCATCGCAATTTTCAGGGCTACACCACCAAAGCAGGCGCCGACCTCTACGGCATGGGCATCACCGCCATCAGCGGCATTCAAGACGCCTACGCACAAAACTTCCGCGACATTCCCTCCTGGGAAAAAGCCGTCTCCGAACGCGGCCTCGCCACCATGCGCGGCTATCAGCTTTCAAACGAAGATAAATTGCGCCGCGCCGTCATCAGCCGCCTGCTCTGCCACACCATCGTCATCAAGGACGAAATCTCGCGCGAGTTCGGCATCGATTTCGATGAGCACTTTGCCGAAGAGCTTCGCCGCCTCGAACCGTCCCGCCAGGACGGCCTCGTCCTCCTCGACAACGGCCAAATCCGCGCCACCTGGCTCGGCCGCATCTTCATCCGCAATCTGGCCATGGTTTTCGATCCGTATCTGGAACAACAGCAGCTCATCGCCAAACCGCTCTTTTCAAAAACTCTCTGATCCTGCGAGGATGCTCACAGCCCTGTGACCCGTCACGTCCCAGCATTGGTGGTCGGCGGCGGAATCTCCGGCCTCGTTTGCGCTTACGCCCTCCGCAAATCCGGGATCGACGCGCAACTCGTCGAAGCCTCTCCGCGTTCCGGCGGCGTCATCAACTCTGTTACTCGCGAAGGCTTCCTACTGGAATTAGGCCCGCAGAGTTTCAGCGGTACCGCCGCGCTTCGCGAACTCTGCGTTGAACTCGGCATTTCGAACGAACTCCTGCAAGCCCCGCAACGCGCACCCCGCTACGTCTTGATTGACGGCCGGCTCCAGCCCGCGCCCCTCAGCCCGCCCGCGTTTTTCTTGAGTTCGATGATCGATGGCGCCACAAAATGGGCCCTCCTGCGCGACATCTTCGGCAAAAGCACTCCGCCCGATAGCGACGAATCCGTCGCCGCCTTTGTCCGCAGAAAATTCTCGCCGCAGCTTCTCGATCGCCTGGCCGGTCCCTTCGTTTCCGGCGTTTACGCCGGCGATCCCGAGCGCCTCAGCCTTCGCAGCGCCTTCCCGCAACTCTACGAAGCCGAAAAATCCGCCGGCAGCATCGTTCGCGGCATGATGCGCCTAGCCAAATCCAAAAAGGGCCCCCGCGAGCGCCCCACCCTGCAAACTTTCCGCCAAGGCAACGAAACTCTCGTTCGCGTGTTGGCTAAAAATCTTGGCCCCGCGCTGCTTGCCGAAACAAAAGTCGCCGAGATTTCTAGCCAAAGTGACAGCTCATTCTCACTGCGTTTGGAAACTCGCAACGGCGTCGAATCCGTTTCCACAAAATCCCTGATCCTTGCCACGCCCACAGATATCACCGGTAGTCTTCTCTCCCAACTCGATTCCTCATTTTCATCGCCGCTGACCTCCATCGAATACGCCGCCGTCGCGGTAGTTTCTCTCGGCTATCGCCAACAAGATGTCGGCCACTCCCTGAACGGCTTCGGCTTCCTCGTGCCCCGCTCCTCCGGCCTCCGCGTCCTCGGTTCCGTCTGGAATTCCTCCCTTTTCCCCGGCCGCACTCCGGAAGGCCACGCTCTTCTGACCAGCTTCGTGGGCGGAGCAACCGACGCTGACGCAACAAAATTGAAACCCGAAGAACTGGCAGTTCTCGTACACCGCGAGATCTCCCCGGTCCTCTCTATGAAAAGTGATCCCGTCTTTTCCAATGTCACGATTTGGCCGCGCGCCCTGCCGCAATACAACCTCGGTCACAGCGACCGACTGGCCACAGTCGCAAAATGTCGCTCGCGCTTTCCCGGTCTCTGGTTGACCGGCAATTACCTGCAAGGCCCCGCCATCGGCTCCTGCGTCGATCAAGCCCTGGCGGTCGCCGAACAAGTCCGCAGCCATCTCGCCGCCTAAGCAGCACAGTCAGAGCGATATGTTCATTGGTCACTTGTAGGGGCGCAGCACTGCTGCGCCCTTGCTTGGCAACACCTTGGCATCGAAGGCTTTTTTGATTCTGCTCTTACTGAAAACTGACAACTGAAAACCGATCACTTCCCATACCGCAACGCTAGCCTCGTCTTCCGCCGTTCTGCCGCCTCGCGATACCGCTTCCTCTCCGCCGCCGTCTTCAAAATCAGCGGTGGCACCAGCTTCGGCTTCCGCGTGTGCTCGTCAATCGCAACAAATGTCACATACGCGGTCGTGGTATGTTTTCGCTCGCCGCGAAGCACATTGTCTGAATAGACTTCGACGCCTACCTCCATCGAAGTATGGAAAACGCGATTCACCTGCGACTTCAACGTCACGATCTCCCCGAGGTTCACCGCATTCCGAAAATCGATGTAATCCACCGAAGCCGTCACCACGTAGCTGTTCGAGTGCCGGTGCGCTGCCAACGCCGCAGCCATATCCACAAGGTGCATCACCTGCCCCCCAAGAAGTTTCCCCAGCGGATTGGTCATCGCCGGCAAAACGATTTCCGTCATCTCCGACCGCGACGCGCTTACCGGCTTCCCGCGCAACTTTATCTTTGTTTCAGGTTTGCTTTCGTCCTTCCGCTTAATCCCCATCGTCAGTTCCTTCTCGTATCTTCCTTGTCGGCATTTTCTTTCTTCTCTTCCCCTCCTCCGTGAACTCTGTGCCCTCTTTGTTCTCTCTATTCTCCGCGTTAATTATTCCCTTTTTCCGTTGACCTTAGTGTCGATCGAAGACCTAGGGCCAGGTCGGGGCGTTCTCTGATTTAAGTCTTCTTCCTCCCTTTGACCTTCAACTGTCGACCGTCGACTTCCTTTGCCCCCGTCTTCCGCCCCCGTATAATACGAGACACCCGATGGCCGACCAAAAGAAAACCCGCCGCCAGATGCTCGAAGAGTTTGTAGCCGAAAAGCCCGATGACGCCTTCTCCCGCTATGGGCTCGCCATGGAGTGCATGAACAGCGGCGACCCCGGCGCCGCCGACACCCATTTTCGCGCTCTGCTCGAGCGCAATGCCGACTACATCCCCGCGTATCTGATGTACGGCCAACTCCTCGCTCGCGAATCCCGCACCGGCGAGGCGAAGCAAATCCTCTCCGATGGCATCGCTGCGGCCGCAAAAAAAGGCGACCAGCACGCCCGCTCCGAAATGGAAACCCTCTTCAACGAACTTTCCCAGTAGAGTCAGGGATTCAGTTGTTCCGCGATTCGTGGATGAGCGGAAAAGATATGTATCATTCTGCAGGCTTGATACCTACCGAAGCGTAAACGTCGTTGCTCTTGTAAAGAATTCCATTTTTAATCACCAGCCTGCATCGGCGGATATCGCTGGTCCACTCTGCGCGATTCGCTCGCCCTCCATGACAACCGTCTGATTCTCCTTTGCGGTTGCCTGCTCGGAATCGAAGACACGCACGTGTTCGATGGCAACTGGATGACTGGGGTGCCGAACCAACTCCTGCGCCAAATGCCCGTA
>Ga0137403_10000365_pt1 | contig 58085 bp, 58 predicted proteins | sample CZOMad2_1_16fung_FD_122057 | JGI IMG/M metagenome (GOLD analysis project Ga0137403, IMG submission 122057) | Vadose zone soil fungal communities from Angelo Coast Range Reserve, California, USA - CZOMad2_1_16fungal (Hybrid Assembly) | ecosystem: Environmental > Terrestrial > Soil > Vadose zone...
CGTGGAGTGGAGTTACGGCCCGCGAGTCACCCTGAGCGAAGCGAAGGGGGCATACCTCGAGGCATGTCCCCTTCGCTTCGCTCAGGGTGACTCGCCTGGAGTGTGATGCCGTAAGGCGTTATTTACCAGATACTTACGGCACGTCGCTAGGCGCATTCCTCCCCTGACTGCGCCAGTCCGACCTCGATCAGGCGCACCCGCAGGCTCGCGCATTCCGAGCCTTGCACAAGCTTCGAAGATGTGCAAGTTATATCTCAACCCTGCACAGGCGCACGCGCGCCTCACGACCGGCGGCGGGTTGCGCCGCATCTGCGATCGGAGGAAGCGAAGATGGCCGAGCTTCATTATATGGAGATGGGCTGGTCCGGGTCTGGCTGGATGGACCCCCTGCCGCTCGAGTACCCGCCGGCCCCCGCTCCAGCACCGGTCGCCCCTACCCCACCCGCCTCGACACCCGCCGCTACCCGGCCAGCTTCGCCGTCACCGTCCGCTCCCCGCAAGTCGGCGCGCAAGCCGGCCCGGACGGCCGCCAAGAAGTCCGCCCGGAAAGCCGCGAAGAAGAGCGCGAAGAAGGCGGCCAAGAAGACGGCCACGAAGGCAGCCAGGAAAGGCGCCAAGAAGGCGGCCAAGAAGAGCGCCAGGCGCGCCGCCAAGCGGTCGCCGAAGAAAGCCGCCAAGAAGAGCGCGCGGAAGACAGCCCGCCGGGCCGCCAAGAAATCCGCCCGGAAGTCCGCGCGGAAGACGGCCAAGCGCGGCGGCCGCCGCCGTCGCTGAGCGCGCCTAGCCCGTCGGCTTGGTGCCGGACAGCGCTGCGGCGCAGTTGATCAGCGCAATGTGCGTGAAGGCCTGCGGGAAATTGCCGAGGAATTGGCCGTCGACCGGATCGATCTCCTCGGAGTAGAGCCCGACATGATTGGCGTGGCGCAGCATCCGGCGGAACACCCGTTCCGCCCGCTCGCGCTCGCCGATCATGGTCAGGGCCTGCGCCAGCCAGAAGGTGCAGATCGAGAACGCCCCCTCCTCACCTTCCAGCCCGTCGGAGTGGCGATAACGGTACACCAGCTCGCCATCGGCGCTGGTGAGCTCGCGCGCGATGGCGCGGACGGTGCCGTGCACCCGCGGATGATTCCATGGAAGGAAGCGCACCATCGGGATCGCGAGGGCCGCCGCGTCGAGCGCGTCGTCGCCGTAGGCCTGGGTGAAGGACTGGTGTCGCTCGCTCCACCCGCGCTCCATGATCTCGGCGTGCAGCGCGTCCCGCTGGATGCGCCACTCGGCCGCGTTCGACTCGAGCCCCAGCTCGTCCGCCATCCGGAGGCCGCGGTCGAGAGCCACCCAGCTCATCACCTTGCTGAAGACGTAGTGGCGCACCTCGCCCCGGACCTCCCAGATGCTGGAGTCGGGCAGTTGCCAGTTCTTGCTCACCCAGTCCACCAGGCCCCGCAGCACCCGCCAGGTGCCCTCGGTCATCTCGTTGGTGCGGCGCCAGATGTCGGCGGTCTCCAGGACCTCGCCGTAGACGTCGAGCTGGAGCTGGCCCACCGCGCCGTTGCCCACCCGCACCGGGCGCGAGCCCTGGTAGCCGGAGAGATGGTCGAGCTGCCGCTCGACCAGGTCGCGGCGGCCATCGATCCCGTACATGATCTGGAGCGAGCCATCCTCCGTCGCCTCGACATCGGCGACGAATTGCATGAACTCGTCGGCCTCCCAGTCCAGGTTGAGCATGTGGAGCGCCTGGAGCGTGAAGGTCGTGTCGCGGATCCACGTATAGCGGTAGTCCCAGTTCCGCTCGCCCCCCGGCGTCTCAGGCAGAGATGTCGTCAGCGCGGCCACCGTTGCGCCGGTCGGCATGTACGTGAGTCCTTTGATCGTTAGCGCCGAGCGCTGGACCGGATCCCGAAACCGGTGATCCGGGATCCTGGCGCGGCCGAGCCAGGCGCGCCAGAACCGCGTAGTCGCGTCGATCCGCGAGTCGGCTTCTTCGACGTTCTGCGGCGACACTAGACCGTCGTCCCACGAAAGGGAGCAGTAGGCCCGGTCGCCGGCCTTGAGCACGTGGCGCGCCCGAATCCGGTTTTCCTCGATCCCGAGCCCCAGATTTGTCTGCAGGCGGATTGTCATCCCGGCACCGGTCGCATCGGCGGCGTGCCGGTCGTCGCCGATCAGAGCCCATTCGGCAGGCGCTCGCCCGTAGTCGAAGGCGGGCTCGCAGACGAGCTCGACCTCGACCTCCCCTTCGAGGCACTCGACAGTGCGGATCAGCATGTGGTCGGCATCGTCGTCGGCAGGCGGCCTGGTATGGGGCGTGATCGTGTCCTCGTGCTCGCGCGGGCTCATCGTCAGCGCGTCGCGGACGACGATCCAGCCGTTCGGCGTCTTCCACGTCGTCTCGAGCACGTTCGTTCCTGGCTGGTAGACGACGGCGGTCGGATGATTGATCCCGAACGGCGCGAGGCGGAAGAACCCGGCCTCGCGGTCGAGCAGGCTGCCGAAGACGCTCGGCGAGTCGAAGCGCGGCAAGCAGAGCCAGTCGATCGCGCCGTCGGGGGCGACGAGCGCGCCGGTATGGCAGTTGGAGAGAAACGCGTACTCCGCGATCGGCGGGAACGGCGAAGGGGCGGCCGCGCTTTGCGGCTGCCGCTCGGTTGCGGGCTCGACGGCGGTCACGACGGAATCCAAGGCTCGTGCCAGCGTCCGTGCCTGGAGACCAGCTTGTCGGCCGCCCTCGGCCCCCAGCTTCCGGGAGCGTAGGCGTGCACGGGCGGTGGCGCGTCTAGAAGCGGTTCCATCACGCGCCAAGCCTCCTCCACCCCGTCCTGGCGCGTGAAGCGTTTGCTGTCGCCGATCATCGCGGCGTGCAGGAGCACCTCGTAGGGTGCCGCGCCCTCACCACCTTCCTCGGCGAACTCCATGTCGAGCTCGATCGGTGCCGGAGCGGCCTCCTTGGCCCGGCGGGCGTCGACGATCAGTCTCACGCCCGTCGAAGGGTCGAGCTTGACGACGAGCTGATTCGGCTCTGGGCGGTGGGCGTTGTCCCAGAAACCGAGCTGAGGCGGATGCTTGAACACGAGTCGTAGCTCGGTCTGCGTAGCCGGGAGCTTCTTGCCGGTCCGGATGAAGAACGGCACGCCGGCCCAGCGCCAGTTGTCGATGTCCAGGCGCAGCGCCGCGTAGGTCTCCGTCTGCGAGTCGGGCGCCACCCCGTCGATCTCGCGGTAGCCGTCGTACTGGCCGCGGACGTAGTGCTCGGGATCGGCATCGGCGATCGCCCGGAAGAGCGCCACCTGCGCGTCCTTGAGCGTGTTGGCGTCGGCGGAAGACGGCACCTCCATGGCGGCCGACGCGACGAGCTGCATCAGGTGATTGACGACGACGTCCCGAACCGCCCCGACCGGATCGTAGAAATGGCCGCGGTCCTCGACTCCGAAGCTCTCGGCCATCGTGATCTGCACGCTCTCGAGGTAGTTGCGGCTCCAGAGCGGCTCGAGCATCGAGTTGGCGAAGCGCAGGTAGAGGATCTCGTCCGTGCCCATCTTCCCGAGGAAGTGGTCGATCCGGTAGAGCTGCGACTCGTCGATGTACTGGTGCAGCTCGTCGGCGAGTTCCCTCGCGGAGGCCAGGTCGTGGCCGAACGGCTTCTCGACGACGATGCGGGCGTTTTCCGTCAGTCCGGCTTCAGACAGCCCCTTGACGACGGTGCCGAAGAGAAACGGCGGAATCTCGAGGTAGAAAACGGGGCTCTCGGCGCCGTCGATCGCCGCCGCGACGTGCTCGTATGTGGCCGGGTCGGAGAAATCGCCGGCGACGTAGGAGAGCCGGTCGGCGAAGCGCTCGAAGACCTTCGGGTCGAGCTGCTCGCCCGCACCTTCGATCGAGTCGCGTGCGCGTTCCTTCAGCTGGTCGACGGTCCAGTCGTCCACGGCCACGCCGACGATCGGACAATCAATCAGGCCCCGCCGCTCCAGGCGGTAGAGCGACATGAACGTCATCACCTTTGCCAGATCGCCGGTGATCCCGAAGGCCACGAAGACGTCCGCGGGACGCGGCTCGTCGACACGGCTCGGCTTGGGCGTGGCGGAGGCCACGGTCGTCGTCATCGCTGTCTCCTCTCTCGCTTGGAAGCGCCTGCTACGCGGAAAACGCTACGCGGGCCGGCGCTCGCAACGCATCGTCCCGATCGCATGAATTCGCCGTTCACGTCTCAACGGTGATCCGGGCCCCGCGCTGATGCGTCAGCCCCGCTCCGGCCCAGTCGACAACGGCTTTCGCTCGGTCCTCGTTCGTCGGTAACAACGCGAGGTGGACCGTTCCCCACGCCACCGACGCCGTCTTGCCCTTCATCGTCCGCCCGCCCAGCATCTGGACGACTGCCGCGCCCCGTCCGATCGTCGCCATTGTTCCCTTGTCCCGGTATTTGAACGGCTTCGTCTCCTTGCCGGAGACCTTTCGCGCGATCGTCTCGCCGGCGTGCTCGCCTGACTGCATCGCGACCGAGCCGAGTTGCGGGAGCACCTGATCGGTCTTCTGGTCAGTGATCGCGGCGACGTCGCCGACTGCGTACACCTCGGGATGGGACGGAATCCTCAGCTCGGCGTCAACGCCGATTCGATTACCTTTCTCGAGCCCGAGCCCGAGCGACTGGACGAGCTGGTTGCCCTGCAGGCCGGCTCCCCAGACCAGCGTGTGCGCCTTGAGCTCGGTGCCGGACTTGAGCCTCACGCGAAGCGGTGTGATCGACTCGACAACCTCGCCGGTCAGCACCTCGACGCTGCGCTTGGCGAGCGCCTCCTCCGTGTACTCGCGGATGTCGGGCTTGAACATCGGGAAGAGCTCGGGCCCCGCCTCGACGAGCGTGATCCGGGCCTGCTCCGGCTTCACGTCCGGGTAGTCCTTCGTGAAGACTCCGTGGTAGAGCTCCGCGAGCGCGCCCGCAGTCTCGATCCCGGTTGGACCGCCGCCGACGACGACGATGTTCAGCGCGCCGTCGTCGATCCGTTCGGGATTGCGGTCGGCCGCTTCCCAGTTCTGTAGGACGTGCTCCTTCAGCCGGACCGCGTCGGCCAGCGTGTAGAGCGGGAATGCGTGCTCCGGCGCACCATCGACGCCGAAGAAGTTGACCTCCGCGCCGAGCCCGAAGACGAGGTAATCGTAGGTCAGCGGCTCGAGCTCGCGAAAGTGCGCCTCGCGCGCGTCGAGATCGACCCCCGTGACCATGTCCTGGTGAACGCGCGCGTTCGGCTGCTTGTGGACGAGGTCGCGAATCGGATGGCCGACAGCGGGTTGCTCGAGCAGGCCGGTAGCGACCTGATACAGCAGCGGCTGAAAGGTGTGGTAGTCATGTTTGTCGACGAGGACGACGTCGACGTCGCTCTTCATCAGCTTCTGCGCGGCCCCGATGCCGGCGAAGCCGCCGCCGAGGACGAGGACGCGCGGGCGACGGCCGTTGTTGTCACGTAGTGCGCTCACGGAGTCGTCCCAAGGTAAGGGGCCCCGCGGCGTCCTCAGTCATCCAAAAGGGATGATCGTGCGTCAGGGACCGCGAACGACCGTGACGAGCTCGCCGAGAGGCCATTCCTTGACGAAGTCCTCCCGTCCGCGCACCCGCAATGTGGCGCGCACGGCTGTGTCCGTTCGCTCGATCTCCCGGACCACGGTCGCCTCGACTGTGCCTTCCTCGTCGGGAAGGCCTATCACGACGACGTCACCGATCTCGAGTCGCTGTGCGACGAACTCGATCGCCATCAGCCGATTGTAGAACTCGCCTGTTGCGTCTCGAGTCGCCGCATTCTGAGCCTCGTCAGATCAGGTCGGAAATACCACGCACGATCAGAAGCGCCGCCACGACCATCAACACGACGAGCACGACCGTGTGCGAGTTCCCAAGCAGCCAGGCCTTCCAGGCGGCGAGCCTCTGCGCAGAGCGCTCCGGCGCGGTCACGGCTACAACGATCGGAGCGGCGACGGTGACGATCGAGGTCAGGGAGAAGACGACGATCGCGGCAGCGGCATCGAGACTGCTGACGTTCGCCTTGAGGATCTCGCTTGCCGCCGCCAGAGAGAGCGCGTAGCTGAGCATGATCGCCCCGACGGCGACGGCGAGGAGCCAGTGCGTCCCTTCGACCCGGCTGAGCCACTTCGGCTCGGCCACGCTTTCCTTGGACGGCTTTCGCCGGCGATAGGCCACTACCGCCCAGAGCAAGAGCAGCGAACCGAGCAAGATCTCGAGCGCGGACGCCGCCCGCGAGGGAGTGGAGTGCTTGGAACTGAAGTCCTGACCGTGCAGGACGAAGATCGCGATCGCGCCGATCCCGGCGATTGCGATCAGCCAGCCACAGACGAAGGCAATCGCCCGGCGCCGGCCGGACGGCATGCTGAGCAGCACGATCACGGTCACCACCGAGACCGGGCTTGTGAACGCGACGGCCAGCCCGAGCGCCGCGACTTCGGCGACTAGCGTCCCCATTTGTCATCGGCCCCGAGGTAGCTCTGGCTTCAGCCTCCCATACCGGCCTGAGCCTCCGCCAGTCCGGCCTTGAGCTTTTTGGCGCTCATCCCGTCGATCTGCGCGACGGATTTCTTGACGGCGTTCACGAGAGCCTTGTCGACCGTGTCGGCGCCGTCCGTATCGTAGACGGCGATCACGCCTCCCGAGCCTGGCGGCAGCGCGGCATCCATCTTCTTCCCGATCCCGCTCTCGAGCCGGTGCTTGGCGAACTTGCCCGTCACCCCGCCAAGCGCCGCTCCGACCGCGGTTGCGGCCAGCAGCGGCGGTGCGAAGAGGCCGACGACAAGCCCGACGCCTCCGCCGATCTTGAGGCCCTTGCGACCCAGGTGGTCACCTGTCTCGCTCACCTCGACCTCCCCTTTTTCGTCCTTCTGAACGAGGACAACGCCCTCGACAGTGATCGCCTTGTCTTTGGCGAGCTTCAGCACTTCGTCGAAGTCCTTCTTCGCGAGATCTTCGAAGAGGTAGGCAGCGATCACCACGTCCTTTTGATCGTCGCTCATGTCTGCTCCTTCCTACGCGTTGATCGCATGACCCGCGAGCGCCTGGTGAAGGTGCTCGTGCAGCTCCTCCTCATGCTCTTCGGTCAGGTGTGGGTTGATGTCGAAGACGACCTTCTTGACCTTGCCGGTGAACGCGAACGGTGACTTGTCCGCGTAGCTGCGATCGACCGGCATGCCGTTGTCGCGGCCGATGTCCATGCCCGCGTAGGCGGTGAACCGCACGGGGTTGGTGTGCTCGATGCGGCCGCCTCCGATCGGCTCGTCGTTGACATACAGCGTCACCTCGCCACCTGTGGCCGGCTTGGGCGCGTCGGCCGCGAACTCCAATCGCACACTGATGCTGCCGGTCGGCAGCGGCACGTCCGACTCCTGCTTGAACTCCTGGACGCCCACAAACGAGTAGGTGTGCTTCAGCTTGCCGTCCTGGACGAAGAGCGAAAAGCCGCCCAGGTGATCCGCCTCGGCCACGATTACCCCTTCGGCCCCGCCCTCTGGGATCTCGAGCTCGGCGCTGATTGTGTAGGAGTGGTTGAAGATCCTCGGGATCATCCCCGAGGCGACGTTCTGAACATCGCCGTAATAAGTCAACCGGGACTGCGTTGGCAGTGGCGGCGTCATCCCGAAGAAGGTGGTGAGCCCGCCGAGCAGCGGCAGCACGTTGTGGTCCTCGGCCTCCTGCCAGAACAGGTCCTGGAGCTCCTTGACCTTCTCCGGGTGCTGATCGGCCAGGTTAGTGGCCTGGGTGAAGTCGTCCGGCAGGTAGTAGAGCTCCACCGGGTCGCTTTCGGGATCCCAGACACCGGGCGCGTACTGCTTCAGCGTCTCAGGGTCAACCTTCCAGGGGATGCGCGGCATCATCCACGCGAGCCACCACCCGTCTTTGTACATACCCCTGTTGCCGAGGATCTCGAAGTACTGCTGCGTGTGGTGCTCGGAGGCGTTCGCATCATTGAGCGACTCGGTGAAGCTCGTCCCGTGCATCGGCTTCTGCTCGACTCCGTCGATGTTCGTGGGCTGCGGGATGCCCACGGCGTCGAGGATGGTCGGCCCAATGTCGGTGACGTGGGTGAACTGAGAGCGGAGGCCGCCAGGCTCGCGAACTCCTTGCGGCCAATGTACGACCATCGGGTTGCGCGTGCCCCCGAGGTGCGACGCGACCTGCTTGCCCCAACGGAAGGGGCAGTCACCGGCCCACGCCCACGCCGCCGAGTAGTGCGGCGCCATCAGTTCGGTGCCCCAGGCGTCGAGGCCGCCCCACTTGAGGACGAGCTGGAGCTGTTGCTCGTCGGTCAGCGGAATCCCATTCATCGTCGTCCACTCGTTGAACGTGCCGGTGAGTGTGCCCTCCATGCTGGCGCCGTTGTCGCCCCAGATGTAGATCACGAGCGTGTTCTCCAGCTCGCCCATCTCGTCGATCGCGTCGATCACGCGTCCGATGTTCCAGTCGGTGTTCTCGCTGAAGCCCGCGTAGACCTCCATCTGGCGGGAGTAGACCCGCTTCTGGTTTTCGTCGAGGGAGTCCCAGGCGGGCATCGAGTCGGGCCGGGCCGTCAGCTCCGCGTCGGCAGGGATGACCCCAAGGTGCTTCTGCCGCTCGAAGGTCTCCTCGCGCAGCTTGTCCCAGCCCTGGTCGAACGCGCCCTTGTACTTGTTCGACCATTCGGAGCGCACCTGGTGCGGCGCGTGGCTGCACCCGGTCGAGAAGTAAGTGAACCACGGCCTGTCCGAGCCACTGGCGCGCACGCCGTGCAGCCATTCGATCGTCTTGTCGGCCATCGCGTCGGGGAGGTAGAAGTCGTCCTCCTCCGGCACGCCGACGGCCTTGTTGTTCTCGATGATCACGGGGTCATACTGGCCGGACTCGCCGCCCAAGAAGCCCCAGAAGTAGTCGAAGCCGAGCGCGTTGGGCCAGCGGTCGAACGGTCCGGCCGGGCCCTGCATGTTGTCGGGCGTCAGATGCCATTTGCCGAAGCAGGCCGTTGAGTAGCCGTTCCCTTGCAGGGTCTTCACGAACGGCTCGCAGTCCTTCGGCAGCATCGCTGAGTAGCCCGGGAACGGCCCGGCAAACTCGCCGACCATGCCAAAGCCGACGGCGTGATGGTTACGCCCGGTCATCAGCGCTGCGCGCGTCGGGGAGCAGAGCGCCGTCACGTGGAACCGGTTGTACTTGAGTCCACCTTCGGCCAGCCGGTCGAGCGCTGGGGTGCTGATCGGCCCGCCGAACGTTCCGGGATTGCCGAAGCCCGCGTCATCGGTGAGGATCAACAGGACGTTCGGGGCGCCTTCCGGAGGGGAAGTCGGCGCGACGTAATCCCAGTCCGGTTGCGAGCCGTCGAGCGTCCGTTCCACCTTCCCCTGAAACTGTGGCCGCCGGATAGGCAGCTTGGTGCGGTCGATCGCCTCGTCGCTCACGTGCGGTTACCTCCCTCGCGTTGCACTTCTTCGCCCGGCGAGGATGGCAGCCGCTGGCAGCCCTCACATCATCCGATTAGGGCGAACGACCTTTCCGCTTTCATCCAGGGTGGACGATGTGACCGAGCTCTGGATCGGCCAAGGTGTGCATGTACTCGGGCAGTGAATCCCGAGCAGCACAGCCGCGAGCGTGGCGGCACAATCGATTGAAGGGAGATACGTGGCAATCGGACCTGTTCAACTCATTGTTCTCGGCTTCAGCCATCCCGAGTTCCACGGCGAGATCGTCGCCGAGCTCGAGCGGCTGCGCGAGAGCGACACCGTGCGCGTGATCGACGCGCTGGCGGTCCACAAGGACGCCGAGGGAGAGATCGAGGTGCAGCATCTGAGCAACCTCTCCAAGGACGAGGCGATCGAGCTCGGGAGCAAGGTCGGCGCGCTGATCGGCCTCGGCATCGAAGGCGAAGAGGGGATGGAGGAGGGTGCAGCGGCGGGTGCCAAAGCGGCAGCCGACGGCATCCAGGCGTTCTCGGATGAGGAGGCCTGGGACGTCCTCGGGGAGATCCCCGACGACTCGGCCGCTGCCCTGATCCTGCTGGAGCACCACTGGGCGGTCCCGCTGCGTAACGCGATCGCGGCCGCGGGCGGCTTCCGGATCAGCGATGGGTTCATCAGCCCGGTCGACCTGGTCGAGATCGGATTGCTCTCAGCCGAGGAGGCAAAGGAGCATCACCTGCAGCCCGCACCGGTCCCCGTCGGAACCTGACGGCAACACGAAAGATTGGAGGAGTGAGATGTTCGGAGGACGCAGAGTCGCGCGCCGCACGTCCCGGCGCGTCGCCCGCCGTCGTTAACTGCTTGGCTGGCTAGGCAGAAGCTGTGGGGAGAGGGTGCGTGCGCAACCCTCGGGTTCGCGCGCACCCTCAGGGGCAGTTACGGAACGTGCCGCCGAGCTTGTGTGGACGGCTGCCAAACTGATTGGTCGTGGAGGTTCGGGAGCTCGCGGTCGACGGGACGTCGATCGAGTATCGGGTCGCCGGCCAGGGCGAACCGGTCGTCCTCGTACACGGGCTCTCCGGCTCCTGGCGCTGGTGGCAGCCGGTGCTCGAGCCGCTGGCGCAGCATCACCGCGTTTACGTGCTCGATCTGCCGCGGCTCGGAGCACGACTTCCCGCCGGCGAGCTGACAGGCTGGCTCGGCCGCTGGCTCGACGCGGCCGCACTCGAGCGCGTCGATCTCGTCGGACATTCGCTCGGCGGACTGGTCGCGGCTGAGTTCGCGGCGGAGCAGCCGCAGCGCGCCCGCCGGCTTGCCCTTGTCGCCCCAGCCGGAATCCCCTGCGGGAATACGGTGATCAGTCGAGGCGCACGGCTGCTCGGAACGCTTTACGACGTCCGCGGGCGGTTACCGACAGTCGTGGGCGACGCGGTGCGCGCCGGGCCGTTCAGTCTTCTCCGCGGAGCTCTGTTCGTATCCGACCGGGACTTGAGCGCCGAGCTCGCCTCGGTCCACGCCAGGACCCTGCTCGTCTGGGGCGATCACGACCGGCTTCTTCCTGCCCGGATCGCCGCGGAGTGGCAGCGAGTCCTGCCCGGCTCCCGGCTTGTGCGCCTCCACTGCGGGCACGTGCCGATGTGGGAGGCGCCGGGGGAGCTGGCGTCCTGCCTGCTGGCTTTCCTCGACGAGGAGCTCGTGGACAAGTCGAGCGACGAGATCGGGCCGGGTGTAATGCACGGCGTGGGGTTCGGAGGGGACGACGATGAGCCGGCCGCGAGGTAAGAGAGCGGTGGCCCGCTCCGCCCACGTCGCTCCGACGAACCCGTCGTTCTCGCCGCGCACGACAACTGTCGGCTGCGAAATCAGCGGCAGGCGCTGCTCGATCCGGTCGGCGAGCGCCGACCGCGCGGTCGCCAAGAGCGCACCAACGCCGACAACCGCGTCGTCGCGCGCGGCGATCCCGAGTAGCGATCGCGGTTCCCGCGCCGCATCGCGCAGACCGCCGAGGAGCTGATGACGGGCCGCGCGCCGCTGCGGATCGACCGTCGGACCGACGAGCACCAGCGGCCCGACGCGGCCCGGCAGGTGCACGGCAAGCTCGGTGACTATCTGGCAGCCCATTGAGTTCGCCACGAACGCTGGACGCTGGAGCCCGGCCGCATCCAGCCACCCGGCAAGCGCAGCCGCAAGATCCGCAATGCCGAACGGGCTGGACGGCCGCTGACTACGGCCGTACCCGGGCAGGTCCGGAGCGAACACAGAGAGGGCAGGTGCGAGCGACTGCGCCAGTGGGAGCATGTACCTGCCCGAAACCCCGTATCCATGCACGAGCACAACGGGCGCTCCTTGTCCACCCACCCGCGCGTGGACCCCGAGGCCGAAGACTTCGAACCACTGGCTCCGAAGCGGCTCACGCTTGGCCGCCGGCCGCAAACGATGCGTGGATCGCTCCATCCAGTCAGAAGATCAACAAGCTCTGGCTGAAGCGTCATCCCAACAGGGCGATGCTGGGTCTGGAGTGGATTGATTTCCTCTGCACATGGGGGTATCGCAATCTGCCCCGGCCGGCGGCGTGCTGTGGTGAAGCGCGTGCTCATCGCCTCTCACCGAGGCTACTGCGCCGGCGTCGAGCGGGCGGTCGAGACGGTGGAGCGAGCGCTCGAGATCTACGGACCGCCTGTCTACGTTCGCAAACAGATCGTCCACAACACTCACGTCGTCGGCGACCTGCAAGCGCGGGGCGCCATCTTCGTCGAGTCGCGGCTCGAAGGCCGCGAGACCGTCGGGCTCACCTCCAGGGCCTCGGCACCCGAGAAGCTCCTCGTCGGGGTGTGCGACTGGTTCCGGGCGCATGGCGTCACCGAGATCGCGCCGTTTGCTTCTCGCTCCGAAGACGTCTCGTTCAAGCTTCCGGTTGAGCTCAGTCGCGAGGCGGCACATGCGGCGGCCTGAACGATCGCCGCGCCGCCGAGCGTTGTGGGCGGGCATTTCTCGGCGCGAAGTCAAAAGTGGGATGATCACCGTTCGGACGTTTGGGTCCCATCAGCGAAGAGGGAGAGGACATGTCCACACAAGCTCTTGACGGTCTCCGGCGTCCGGGCTGGCTCACGTTTGCCGCCGTGATCCTGGTCTCCGTCGGCTTTCTGCGCATCATCTCGGCGATTTACTACTTCGCCGACAGCTCGAGAGTGAACAACCTGTCGGGCGGCGCGTTCGGCTCCCACCTCTTCCTTTGGGGCCTATGGGATCTCCTGATCGCACTGCTTGCGTTGTGGGGTGGCTTCTCGCTCTTCGGCGGCAACACCTTCGGGCGCGTCATCGGCTACACCTGGGCGAGCTTGGTGATCGTGCAGAGCTTCCTCATCCTTTCGTTGGCACCGTGGTTCGGCTCCGCCGCGCTGTTCCTCGCCGTCCTTGTGATCTATGCCCTCTCCTCGACATCCGGGTGGAGAGAGACCGCTTAGCATGGCGAGGACGAGAAGCAAACAAGACAAGGACGTCATCTCGCGAATCGCCGACTCGGGCGAGGACGCGCTCCGCCGTCTCGTCGAGATGCCGCGTCGCATCGTTGTCCAAGCGGTGGACGACGTGGACGAGCGGCTTCACGATCTCGCTGCAAAGGTGCGCGAGCTCGACCCGCTCCACGGCCGTGTGGCGGCGATCGAAAGGCGGCTCGACGCGCTCGAGAAGACGAGGAAGTCGACTGGCCGCAGGGCGTCCACGCACGCCAGGCGATCGAGCGAACGTCGGCCAAGCGCGCCGCCCGCGATGGAGCCGGAGCAGGCTGGGCGCGAACCCGGTCGCCCGGCCGAACCTCGAGCCGGAGACCAGCGTGAGCAAGGCCAACCCCGGGCCGAGGGCGAAGGCGAGCGCGCTCCTTGATCAAGTGCCACCCCGCTCAGCCGACGTAGACGATCAACACACAGACGAGCGTGATCGTCGCGGTCACAATGCGACCGACGACGATCGGACGGGCTGTGGCGCCTACTAAATCTCTCGCGGCAATTGTTAGAGGCCTGTTTCGGCCTTGATACGGCCCGAGTCGACGGCGTCCCGTAGCGCTTTGTAGTCGCGTTCGTTTTGGTCGGCATAGGTTTCCGCGAAATCGGCGACGGCTCGGTCGAATGTGTCTGACTTACCGAGGTAGGAGGCGATCGCGATCGTGTCACCGGAACGGGCGTGTGCGCGGGCCAGTGTCCAGCCGCACGCTTTCCCGTACGCACCCGCGCCTGCGGGGACGGCGGCTTCGAACTCAAATGAGCCCTTCCAGTCCTTCAGTTGCCGCACGTAGAAGTCCCGCTCCTTGCCATCGAGACCGGAGCTGACGTGTTGCCAGCCGAGGAAAATATCGGTGTTGGCCTGCATCAGGCGCTGTCCGGCGACGACCCGCTTGCCGCTGTTCTTGTACTCGCTCTTCCCGACAAACTGTTCGAGCACCGAGGGCTGAGCCTCCTTGACCTGGAGGAACAGCGGGTCGTCAAGGTCGACGCCCATGAAGAGCAGGATCCAGGCGCGGGTGCCGACACTGCCGACCCCGACGACCTTGCGGGCCATGTCGACGAAGCGGAACTGCTCGAGCAAATGGCGGCGGTCGGTTTCCAGAGTCTGCCGGTAAGAGCGCACCAACCCCTGGATTTCGCCGACGATCTCGTGGCGCTGCATCGAGGCTGGAATAAGCTCGTCGATCGGCACGATCAGCGGGGGATCGCTGATGATCCGCCGCTCGCCGTCGACGACGTGCGTCAGCTTCTCGAAGGCGTGCATGCTGTCCTTGGTGCGCGCCTTGGCGAGGTTGGCTTCCACCTTTTTCAGCCGCTTGGGGTCGACGCCGCGGGTGAATTCCTGTAACGCCTGCTCAACGGGCAGGCTCGAGTACCAGACATCCAGGTTGCTCACGCCCGCGAAAACGGCGACCGTCTGCCGGTACGAGCGCACCGTGTCGAGCACGATCTTGCGTCGCTCTTTGCCCGAGAAGCCGTTCTCGCGGCCAGCGATCGCCAAGCTCGCCGCCAAGCGCTTCACGTCCCACTCCCACGGGCCAGGCGCGGTCTCGTCGAAGTCATTCATGTCGAAGACCAGGCGTCGTTCCGGTGAGCCGAACACGCCGAAGTTCGACAGATGAGCGTCGCCGCACAACTGGACGCGGATGCCCGAGTTCGGCGTCCGTGCCAGATCGGACGCCATGATCAAGGCACCGCCGCGGTAAAACGCAAACGGTGACACCAGCATCCGGCCGTAGCGGATCGGCACCAGCTCCGGCAGCCGCGAAACCGCCTGCTCCTCCAGCAGGGCGACAGGGTCGCGACGCTTCGGAAAATCGATCTCCGCCTGCGCGGAACGCGGCACTTCCGCCCTGGCCGCCTTGCCTCTGGCGGCTCGCTCGGGAAGTGTGAGATGCGGCACCGGCTTCGGCTTGGGCACTGGTTGACCGCTTTTCGCCGCAGGCTCCTCGACGGGATTGGTGATTGCCTCCTCAGCCGGTTCGACGTCCAAACGACCTTCGGAGGGCAGGTCGCTGTCTCCCAGCGATTCAGCGAGCGGATCGCGATGTTCGATGCTGGTGTAGCCGTCCGTCATCAGTCTCCCCTTCGGATCCATTCGCCCACCGTATGCCGTCGCCAAGATCGAATCACGTCCGCCGTCGAGGCGAATCATCCCGATCGAATGAAAACGACCGCCTTCACACGTTCGCCTCGTGCACCGAGCTCGCTTAAATCATCCGGCGGCCGCCCCGAGCAACGCGACCTCCTCCGCGGCCACCGACGTCTGGGCTCGCCTGCCGAGTAGACGAGAATGTGATCTAACGGGGCGGGCTAAGCCCTGGCGTCAGCGTCGGCTGCTGCGCTCACTCCCTCATCAGCATCGCGGCGGCCTCCCGCTCCAGGTCGATGTAGTGCTCGCCGCTCACGTCGACGGCGACTCGGTTGATCGTGCCGCCGGTGAAGTCCCAGGGCATCTCTCCGGGGTAGTCGGAGGTGACGCCGGCGCCGCTGTCGCGGCCAACGCAGAGCCCCTCGCCCGCGATCATGAACTTTCCGGGCTGAGTCTTGATCGGACCCTCGCCGACCTTCGTGTCGCCGTGCCAGAGAGAGAGGAGACCGGTGGCGACGCCGGGCGGGTCCTCGCCACTCTTGTCGAACGAGGCCGACAGGATCAGGTTCTCACCCACCGGAATGTCGGCGGTCCCGTCGATCTTCTGCTCGGCCATGCCGACGAAGTTGTAGACGTAGTGCAGTCGGTTGTCCTTGACGTAGAGCGTGTGGCCCCCGAACCGCGAGCCGTGCGCGAAAAGAACGCCCTCCGCGCCGGCGGCGGGGACGTTCACCACAGCTCCGACCACGTATGAGCGGTTGCGGATGTTGACCGCCTGCGACTCGGGCACATCTGAAGCGTCCGGGAAGTAGACATAGCGGTCACGCGGCGGCGAGAGGACCGGCCGTGGCGTGATCATGATCTCCAGGGCCGAGCGGTCGTCGAGCGGGAACGCCTGGTTGGCTCCGGCCTCCGCGTACCAAAGGTTCTGGAGCTCACGAACCTTGTCCGGGTTCTCGGCTGCGAGGTTGTGCAGCTCGGACCGGTCGACGGCGGTGTTGTACAGCTCCCACTCGTCGGCGTTGAAGTTGCTCCAGCCGGCGATCGTCGGGTGGTTCGTCACAGCCTTCCAGCCGTCGTGCCAGATTGCCCGGGAGCCGAGCATCGAGTAGAACTGCGTCGTCCGAGTGGTCGGCGCATCGGCGTCCTCGAAGCTGGAGCGCATGCTGACGCCGTCGATGCTGCTCTGAACGTGGCCCTTGATCGTCTCCGGCGCCTCGACGCCCAGGACGTCAAGGATCGTCGGGACGAGGTCGATCGCGTGGTGGTATTGGTCTCGGATCTCGCCCTTGGACTTGAGGCCTTCCGGCCACGAGATGATGCACGGGTCGCTCGTGCCCCCGTTGAACTCGTACCGCTTCCACATCTTGAACGGCGTGTTGAACGCCATTGCCCAGCCGTTCGGATAGTGGTTGTAGGTCGTCGGGCTGCCGAGCTCGTCGAGCAGCGGCAGGTTGGCTTCGATGGTGTCGGGGATGCCGTTTGCGAACTTCATCTCGTTCACCGAGCCGTTCGGGCCGCCCTCACCGGAGGCGCCGTTGTCGGAGACGAGGACCACGAGGGTGTTCTCACGCCAGCCGTTGTCGTCCAGGAAGGCGAGCAGCCGTCCGATCTGGTCGTCGGTGTGCGCCAGGAATCCGGCGTAGACCTCGGCCATCCGCGAGAAGAGGCGCTTCTCCTCGTCCGAGAGCGTGTCCCACGGCCGCGTGTCGTCGAGTGGCGGGAAGGGCTTGCCCTCGGGCCCCGTGCGTGTCTCGCTCGTTCCGATCGGGTTGATGGGCGGCAGCTCGGTGTCCTTCGGGACGAGCCCGAGCTCCTTCTGGCGGGCGAGCGTTTGCTCGCGCATGGCCTCGTATCCCATGTCGAACCGGCCCCGATACTTGTCCGCCCAGTCCTTTGAGACGTGGTGCGGCGCGTGGCAGGCGCCGGGCGCGTAGTAGAGGAAGAACGGCTTCTCCGGAGCAATCGCCTTCGCGTCGCGGACGAACTCGATCGCCTTGTCGGTCAGGTCCTCGGTGAGGTGGTAGCCCTCCTCAGGCGTCCGCGGCTGGTCGACGGTGTGGTTGTCGTACACCAGGTCCGGATACCACTGGCTTGTCTCCGCCCCGAGGAACCCGTACCAGCGCTCGAAGCCTCTGCCAGTCGGCCAGTTGCGCCTCGTCGAGGCGAGGTTCATCTCGTCGTCGGGACAGAGGTGCCACTTGCCGACCATGTAGGTGTTCCAGCCGCGCTCGCCGAGGATCTCGGAGATCGTCCCGTTTTCCGGCGGAATCGTGCCGCTCGCGTTCGGGAATCCGATCGCGGCCTCGGTGATGCAGGCCATGCTGTTTCGCGTGTGGTTGCGCCCAGTCAACAGACAGGATCGGGTCGGCGAGCAGAGAGCTGTCGTATGCCACTGCGTGTAGCGGACGCCGTCCGCCGCGATGCGGTCGATATTCGGCGTCTCGACCGGGCCGCCGTAGCAACCGAGCGCCGAGAAGCCGACATCGTCGAGGACGATGTAGACGACGCTCGGTGCTCCGTCCGGCGCCTTCGGCGGCTCGAACGGCTCCCAATCAGGCTTCGAGTCTCGGATGTCGACGTTGACAACGCCCTTGAACGGCTTGCTCATCATTGGTCCTTCCGATCGCGATACCCGTGGGGTGAGAGCCGAGGTGCTCTCCGCTGGAAGTGACTGTCACGGCACCGGCTTCCCCCCGCATCATCCCTTTGGGGCGAATCACCGACGACTATCCCGGGGCGTCACCGCATCGGTTCACCGCGGCCAGGGACGTTGCGACGTCGTCGACCCTCACCGGCAATTGGTCGTCGTAGCCGCCATCGCGGCGTCGAACGTGAGCACGCTCGCCCGGGCGGCGGTTCCTTCCCGTGTGCGTGACAGCAGATTCTTTCTCATCCGTTTCGGACGATGCGTGGGCCCAACGAGTCGCTCTACCGTCGGTGCCTGTGGTTCCCGAGACTGAAGTCACTGGTTCGTCGGCGACTGGCGCGCTGCCGAGCTGGCGCGACGGTGCTGCGAAGCAAGCGATCCACGACTTCGTAGGCCGAACGTGCGGCGACGGATCGGATGCCGTGCCGGCCGAGGAGCGCGTCGCGGTGTTCGACAACGACGGAACCTTGTGGTGTGAGAAGCCGATGCCGATCCAGCTGGACTTCATCCTTCGCAGGCTCTTCGAGATGGCCGAAGCAAAACCGGAGTTGCGCGATCGGCAACCGTGGAAGGCAGCGCATGAGCGTGACTACGGCTGGCTTGGTGCGCTGATGGCAGAGCACTACGCGGGCGACGACAGCAACGTCAAGATCCTGGCCGCCGGAATCCTGGCGGCCTACGAGGGGATCAGCGTTCGCGCTCGGATCGGCTTCTAGTCGCGTTTTCATCCCGCCGGGATGATCCGACGTGGTGGCGGGATGCTCTAGCGTCGACTGGTTTTCGCGATCCGAGCTCACGACAGACAGGAAACCATGTCTTCGAACGAAGTTAGCCAAACGAGACCTCGCGTTCTGCTCGTCTACTACAGCCACACGCAGCAGGCCCAGAGGGTGTGCGACGCGATGGCGGAGGTGCTGCGCGGGCGCGGCTACGACGTCTCGCAGGCCGCGATCGAGTTCACGGATCCGCACTACGCGAAGAACTTCCAGGTGTTTCCCTTTCGGCACGCAGTCTTCGGCATCCTCCCGCTGCTCTGGCCGCAGCTGCGCCGCAAGACTGGGCAGATTCGGATTCCGGAGGAGGCGAAGACGGGCGATTACAACCTGGTCTGCTTCGGCTCGCCGACGTGGTTCTTCACGACCAACATGCCGCTGCGGTCGTATCTGAAGTCCGAGGAGGCGGGCAAGGTGCTGGCCGGGAAGCCCTTCGCCGCCTACGTCGTGTGCCGTCGGTACTGGAGCGTCAACCTCAAAGAAGTCAGGAAGCTCGGCACCGCGCAGGGGGGCGAGTACGTCGACGGGATCCGTTTCACATACGAGGGCGGCCAGATCCGGTCGCTGCTGTCGCTGCTCAGCTACTTCGGCAAGGGCGAGATGCGCGAACGTTCTCTGGGAATCAAGATCCCGCCGACCAATCTCAGGCCGGACTTCGGTGATCAGGCCCAGGCGTTCGCCAACAGGCTGGCGGACAGCCTCCGGCCTTTGGCGCCGGTCGGGGAAGGCTCTTCCTCTCCCGGAGACACCTGATCTTCGTGGTCGTCCTGCTTCACTCGTCGTCTCCGTCGACCCCCACGACGACGTCGGGGGCGGCGCATCGTCCGCTGGGGATGATGCGCACGATCGGCTAAACGGAGAGCCTCTGCTCTGCGCGGCCGTTCGAGACACGGATCGCGCGTGGGAGAGCCCCCTTGAAAGCGCCGCGAAGATTTCAACGCAAAGACGGGCTCGTGCCCGCTGAGGCGCAAGAAGTCGACAGCGAGAGCCAGGTGGCAGGCGAATCTCGCTGGCCGATGGCAGGGGCGGTCGCCGCCGCCATGGTCTTGACGTTCCTGCTGCCGAATAGGGTACGTCCGGGTCCGAACTGGCTGCTTCCGCTCATCGAAGGCCTGTTGCTCGTCGCCTTGATCATGGGAGATCCGGGCGAGATCAATCTCCGTTCGAGCCGGCTTCGCGGGCTCTCTATCGCGCTCGTGTCCGTGTTGGTATTCGGCCCGACGGCGCCAAGATCGAGGTCGCGGCGAAGGCCGAACACCGCGGTTTGGTCTCCGGCCCTTGATGACGTCTCCTGCGCCTCCGACAGCCGCCGCGGATTGACTTCTTAGGCTGGAACTGCCCCTGGTTGTCGGGTCGGGATGCGCTGGGCCAGGGGCAGGGCCACGATCGTGAGTAGAGCGAGGATCGCAAGCGCCGACCTGAGCCCGGCGATTCGCGCCTCGCTGTAGGCGTCGACCGCCGCGTCCGTCGACGTCGAGCTGGCGTTTGCCTTGGCGAGCGCGGTCTTCAAGTCGGCGTCGGAGATGAAGGGGACGCCGCCCGCGAGCTGCACATTGGCCTGGGACTTGACCTGCGACGGAATCGCGGAGCTCTGCTCGATGTTCGTCAGGAAGGCGGAGGTGAGCGTGGCGATCAGGATCGAGCCGGCGAGCGCGGTGCCGAGCGAGGCGCCGAGGTTGGTCGCCGTGTTCTGGACGCCGCCGACTTCGGGGCTCTCTTCGTCGGGAACCGCAGAGACGGTCACGGCGCCGAGCTGGGAAGCGAGCGCACCGATCCCCAGCCCGATCAGGAGCATCGGCACAAAGACGACCTCCGCCCCGGCGTCCTTGTCGAGCGCGGCCAGCAGGACGACCGTACCTGCGAGCAATGCAAGCAGGCCGCTTCGGACGACGAGCCGTGGCGAGACGTTCGGCAGGAGCCGCGGGATGCCGATCGCCGCGACGAGCAGCGTGATCGACAGCGGCAGCAACCGGGCACCGGTCGCGAGCGCCGAGAGGCCGAGGCAGACCGAGAGGAACAGCGGGACGACGAAGAAGAAGCCCGCCTGAACGAGGTACTGGAAGAAGAACATGATCAGTCCGCCGGTCAGCTGCCTGTTTCGGAGCATCACCGGGCGCACGAGCGGCTCTTTCCCTCTCGCGACGAGGCGAGCCTCCCAGCGGAAGAAGATCCAGAGCACGAACAGGCCCGCCAGGATCAGCCACACGGTCGGCGACAGGCCCGCCCAGGAGGGCCCGTCGGCCTTGGGCTGAATCCAACCCCACTCCCCTGAGCGGAGCACGCCGAAGACGAGGAGCCCGAGCCCGAGCGCCGAAAGCACGGCGCCGACCAGATCCAGGCGCGGACGCGTCTCCACCGGCGCGTCGGCAATCCGCCGCACAAAAAGCAGGATGACGAGGACGAGCACGACCTCGCCTGCGAACACCCAGCGCCAGGAGAAGTACGTCGTACAGAAGCCTCCGATCAATGGGCCGACTGCGACCGCGATCGCCCCGGCGGCTGCGACGATTCCGTAGGCGGCGGGCCGCCGCTCCGTTGCGAAGTTCCCGGCGACAAGGGCCACAATCGCCGGCAGGATCAGCGCCGCGCCCACTCCCTCCAAGAACGACCAGCCGAACAGCAGCACCGGCAAGCTGGGCGCGATCGCGGTCGTGAACGAGCCGCATCCGTAGATGACGCACCCGATCGCGAACGCCCGCTTCCGGCCGATCATTGCGCCCACCTTGGCGCCGGTGATCATCAGCGCCGCCATCACGAGCGTGTACGCAGTGATCGCCCCTTGGATCCCGGTCACGGTCGTGTCGACATCCTTCGCGACCGTCGCGATCGAGACGTTCATGACGGAGCTGTCCAAAATCATCAGGAACTGACCGGCTGCGAGTGTGAGCAAGACGAGCGTTGCCCCGCCGGCGCGCGCAGAGGGGGCGATCTCAGCCGTGGTCACCTGTGCGATTCTCGCAGAGCCGTCGGTAGTTCCTGAAAGGGCGCGATAGCCACCTGGGCAGGGCTCTGAGCGGCGGTCAGCGCCCCAGAGCCCGATCTCTACGGAACCGCCGACCTAACGACCGAGGCAGTGGCTCAACGCCCCTTGGGCTCGTCCCCGCGAAGCTGCCGGGCGAAGTACTCGAGCGCCGTCTTCGTCTTCGTCTGTTGCTCTCCCTCCAAATTGACGCCCCGAGCAGCGAGATAGGCCCGTGTCTCGGCAGCAATCTGGAACGCTTCCGACGGCGCGCACTTGGTGGACAGTTCGAGGATTCTCGTGTCGTCGGGATACAGCCAGACCTCGGCGACCAGCCTGCGGCCGAGCTCCTCCGGTGTGTACTTCAGTTTGAGGACGAAGATCGGCCCCAGGACGCTGAGATCGTCGATCTCGACGCCGTCGGGCGCGTGCTCCGCAAAGAATGCCCGTTGCTCTTTTGAGAAGAGCTTCCGTAGCGGTTGCTTGCTTCCCACGGCTTCACGCACCGAAGACCCCGGAACGCCCTTCATCGAGCCTGAGCAGACGAAGCCTTCCGGCGAGGCATCTACCTCGACGCCAAAGGCGGCGGAGCTGCGTATGTCATCCGGCAGGTCGCCGGGAACGACCGGGCGCAGCTTGACGACCGAGTCGTCGCCCTTCCTCTGGACACGACGGGCCCGAACGACAACACCGTGCTCGCTGAGCGTGAGCTCGGGCGTGTCGAGGAAGTACACCTGGCGGATCTGGGCATCCAGCGGGTCGAGGTCGAGCGCTGTGATGGTCGATCTTTGATCCGAATCCGGCAGGGTCAGCTTCAGCTCGACGCTGTCGGCGCCTCCGATGAGTGCGATCAGTTCCTGAAGGTCGGCATCGCTCCGCGCGAGGCGTTCCTTTGTGGGTGCGGCCATGGCGAGACTCCTTCGTCGAGGTGAAGCATCAAACACCGGGAGGGGGCCCTCTCGCATCGTGCGAATTGGATGATTCGCCGTGCGGTTCAACGACTCGAGTCGGTCAGCTCCCCTATCACCGCCTCGACAAAGGGGTAACACCTGGTTGTGTCGCGAAAGCCTCATCCGGGGTGCTCTGTACGGTCTCGAGATGGCCCGGCCGCGGTTGATCGAGCGTCGGATGACACGCTTCCTCCGCGAGCCCGTGTCCGTCCGCAACGCGGCCAACGTGATCGTCGTCGCGACCGCAGTTGTCGTCGTTGGGGGCGGCGTCGCTATGTGGGTCCTCGACCATGAGGAGTACCCGAACGTCTGGCGGGGAATGTGGTGGGCTCTGCAAACGGTGACGACGGTCGGTTACGGAGACGTGACGCCCACCCGTACCTCAGGTCGGATCGTCGCAGCGTTCGTGATGCTTGAAGGCATCGCTTTCCTGGCGATCCTCATCGCCGCGATCACGTCGACCTTCGTCGCCCGCGCGGAGCGTGAGATCGAAAAGGCCGAAGCCAAGGCAGATCAAAGCGGCGAGGAGCGGATCGACGCTCGCTTCGATGATCTCGCCGCGCGTCTGGATCGAGTAGAGGCGATGCTCGCGCGCCTGACCAACGCTTAAAAGCACCCGTCCTCGCTGCATGCGGAGTCAACGTTGGCGCTGGCGTCACGCGGTCACTGGTTTGGGCGGCCGTAGGCCGCGCCGGCGCCAACGGCGGTACCCGAACCAGGCGAGCGTGACCAGCCCGGAGACCACGATCAGGAAGATCCCGGCGCTGACCCATTTCCCGCTGCCGATGTCCGCACCCGTCAGCAGGGCGATCACGGCGACGAAGACCGGCACGGCGATCAGCAAGGTCATCCGAGTCAGGCCCGCGGACATTGCGATCCGCGCTGTCGGAACGTTCCTCACTGTGACTCCAGCCTCTTCGCTTCTCCGCTCGGCGTAGAACGCGGAGGCTTGCGCCCCCATTCGGAGGCCGCTTTTTCGGAACGCCAGCGCCATGTACGGGACCCAGACGAGTGGGAGCACGAGCCCGACCAGGAACACGGCCCCGACCGAGACCATCTGGAGCGCCGAGCGGAGCCGGCTCGGCTTTTCCTCGCTGCTCGACCCGAGGACCCCGAGCATGTAGGCCATGCGCTTGACCATGCTGATGCGGGTGCCGCGCGGCAGTCTCTTGCCTTCGCGGCTCTTCGGATCTCGCGTCAGCCTCGCCAGCGCCCCGCTCGCCTCCGCCGTCGACGCATAGGCGCCCTGGATCACCAGGAGATCGGCGGCCCGCATCTCGTCGTCGGGTGCGTAACCGGCGAGCGCCGCGAGCTCGAGCGCCATCTGCGCCTGGGCAAGCAGCGCCGCGCAGAACGCCACCGGGAGCAAGACGATGAACGGACCGCCGACGAATGCTCCCTCGGTCATCGAGATGCGTGTCTGGTGCTCGATCACGGCCGCTTCGAGCTCGGTCACGTCAGCGCCGGGATGGGAAACCCGGAGCTTCTCGACGGCGGACGATGCCCTCGGCCCGAAGCGCTTGAGCGACCACAGCGCAAGGTGCTCCGGCATGTACTGCGGATCGGCCCAGAGCAGGCGAAGCACCGCGGGCGCCTCGTAGACGGCCGCATCCTGGGGCGCGCTCGATTCGCCCTGCAGCTCCTCGGCGCGAGCGGTGCTCACAACGTGACTTGAGCCGAACGCCTCAAGCGGGCTGGGTCATCTCTGGCGGCCTCATGAACGCGCCGAAGATCCAGAGGATCGGGAAGAAGATCCCGAAGAAGAACAGCCACCCGTGTCCGTTTCTGAGCGTCATCAGCCCGAGAGTGAACGCCACGATCAGATACAAGATGCCGCCGCCGATTCCGATTCCCCAGTACATGGTTCCTCCCTTGAGTTACGCAAGTTGGACCTGCGCGTTCCACTCTGACCTCGTGGGCTGAGCGGCGCATCATCCGTTTCGGACGAGTTCACCTCCGGCGCTGCGCACTAGGGTGGACACTCCGTGAGCGAGGTTGCAGCTCCCCCGGTCGACCCGGGCTCGCAGGTCCGGAGCAGGCGATACCGAGTTCTGCTCGTCTTCGCGGCAGTGATCGGAGTGCTCGTCTCGCTGGCCTCCTGGGCATTTCTCGAGCTCGTCCATGCGATTCAAGTGGGTGTGTACACCGATCTACCCAGCGACCTGGGGTTCGACACGGTCCCTTCCTGGTGGCCTCTGCCTTGGCTTGCCCTGGCCGGGATCCTGACCGTGTTTGCGATCCAGCGCCTCCCGGGACACGGAGGCCACGTGCCCGCGGACGGGCTCTCGACCGCCGGAAAGCCCACTCAACCGATCGAGCTTCCGGGCGTGCTCCTGGCTGCGCTCGCCACATTGGGTCTCGGACTCGTGCTCGGCCCGGAAGCACCTCTGATCGCGCTTGGCATGGGTCTCGGGATCCTTGCGTTTCGGCTGGTCAGAAAGGACGCCCCCCAACAGGCCGTCGGGCTGATGGCGGCCGCCGGCAGCTTCGCCGCCGTCTCGACGATCTTCGGCTCGCCGGTGATCGGAGCAGTGATCATCATCGAGGCCGCGGGGCTGGGTGGCCCGACGTTGCCGCTGGTCCTGCTTCCGGGTCTGCTCGCTTCCGGGGTTGGCTCGCTCGTCTTCATCGGCATGGGCAACTGGACCGGCCTGAGCACGAGCGCCTATGCCTTGACCCCGTTCTCTCTGCCAACGTTCTCAGGACCCGGCTGGGGCGACTTCGGGTGGACGATCGTGCTCGCCATTGCCGCCGCGCTCGTCGTGTTCGTCATTGTCGAAATCGCGCGGTGGACGACGCGTGTTGTCTCGAGGCGACCATTCGTGTTCACGACGGCGGCTGCGCTAGTGGTCGGGGGACTTGCGATCGCCTTCAATCAGGCGACCGATCAGCCAACCGACGCGGTGCTGTTCTCCGGCCAAGACGAATTTGCTTCGGTCCTGAAGGACGCCTCAACGTTGTCGCTGACCACGCTCGGGCTTCTCTTAGTCTTCAAGGGAGCTGCCTGGAGCATCTCGCTCGGCAACTTTCGCGGCGGCCCAACCTTCCCCGCACTGTTTCTCGGCCTGGTAGGGGGTCTTCTCGCTGGGCACCTGCCAGGCTTCTCCGAGACGCCGGCAGTAGCAGTCTTGATGGGCGCCGGAGTCGTGTCGATCCTGCGGCTGCCACTGTCGTCCGTCGTGGTCGCGCTGCTCCTGACCTCTAAGGCGGGACTGGGGGTGGCTCCGCTGATCATCGTCGCCGTCGTTGCTGCGTACATAGCCACCGAGGTGCTGTCTGCGCGTCGCGTGCCGGTCGCTGAGACCGCACCGGCGCCCGGCGGGGAGGCTGCGGCGGCAGGCACGCCACCACCCGCAGCGTGAGCCGCCTCAGGCCGTCGGGTACGTGGCGACGAAATAGACGCCGATCGCGAGCAGAACCGCGGATACCCCGAGCAGGGAGGCCCGGACCGCGTGCACCTTGAACTTCTGGGCGAGCGCTGTCAGGAAGAGCACCGTTGCAAGCAGAACTGTGTTACGGAGGTACTTGTCGCCTCGCTCGCGGGCCTTCGTCCCCTCCTCGAAAGCGTGGGAGGCCCGAGCGTCGTAGGCCTTTGCCTTCGCGGCCATAGCGTTGTGGTACTGCGGCATCAGGATCGGGCCTGCTGGCGCTTTCGGATTGTGGAAGGGGTCCGTCTGGAGCCAGGCAGCGAATGCCGGGCGGTACTCGGGCCGGAATCGGCGCTCGAAGAGCGCTGCTTCCTCGTTCTTTCCTTGCCCTGTCGCCTGCAACCAGAACGAGAAGGTGCTCGTGTCGTATAGCTCTTCCTGACCGCTCCGGGTGGCCGCCTGGTTGGAGAGGGCGCGGTACCTGTTGGTGAGGCCGTACTCGTGCGCCTGCCGGCCGTCCCAGCGCGCGGTCTGGTAGCCGCTCCACGCTGTCGCGACCGCCACCACGGCGAGCAGGATCGCCTCGAGGATCTCGATGATCTCCGCGCGTCGACTTACCGCGCCATGGTGTCCGTGGTGGTGACCGAGCTCGTGGGCCACCTCCGCGGCTGAGACCGTTTCCGGCATCTGGCCAGGGTTGCATCGCAGGCGGCCCGGGGGCTCATCCCAACCGGACGATGCGGCTAGGGGCGGCTGTGCCGCCGACCCCTCGTCGGATGGGCGCCGCTGCGCTGAGGACGGGACTCCAGCTATGAGCCCGACGTCCACCTTAGTCTTAGCCGCTCGTATGGGCTGGGAGCTTGCGGTCATCGCGGCCGCGACAATCGGGTTCGCGCTCTTCTCGGGCCGGCTCGAGGGCACGCCGATCACGCCTGCGATCTTCTTCGTCGGCGTCGGGCTGGTGTTCGGCACCGAGGCTCTGGGCGTCTTCGACCTTCCGCCGACAGGCGAGTCCGTCAAGGTGCTCGCAGAGGCGACGCTAGCGCTCGTTCTCTTCGCCGACGCGTCACGCATCGACCTGGGAACGCTTCGTCGCGAATACGCCGTTCCGGCGCGTCTGCTCGGCCTCGGCTTACCGCTGACGATCGTCGCCGGAGCGCTCCTCGGAAGCCTGCTCTTTGGATCGCTGTCGGTCGCGGAAGCGGTCGTTCTGGGCGTGATGCTCGCGCCGACAGACGCCGCCCTCGGGCAGCCCGTTCTGGCCGAACGCCGCCTGCCGTCCCGCATCCGTCAGGGCCTCAATGTCGAGAGCGGGCTCAACGACGGTATCTGTGTGCCGCTCCTGTTCATTGCGCTCGCTTTCGCGGAGGCCGAGGCGGGCGAGATCGGCGACGCTCACGCGGTTCGGCTCGTGGTCGAGCAAATCGGCTGGGGAATCGCCGGCGGTTTTGCCGGCGGCGTCGTCGCCGCAGGGGCCGTCGTCCTCGGAACCCGCCGTCGCCTGATCGCCGCCGCCTGGCTGCAGGTCGTCCCGGCGGCAGGTGCCGCGCTCGCCTATGGGATCGCCGCGCCGCTCGGCGGCTCGGGCTTCATCGCAGCCTTCGTCGCCGGAATGGTCTTCGGGGCGATTCGTCGTGACGAGGGCGGCGAGGTGACCCGCCTGACGGAAGAGGTGGGCGATGTGCTCAGCGGCGTCACGTTGCTCGTCTTCGGGGCGGTGCTGCTCTCGCCGACGCTGCACACGATCGATTGGCGCATAGGTCTCTATGCCATTGCGAGCCTGACCGTGGTGCGCATGCTGCCGGTAACGATCGCCATGCTGGGAACGGGTGCGCGCGGCCCCACCGTCGCTTTCCTCGGCTGGTTCGGGCCGCGAGGCCTCGCGTCAGTCGTCTTCGCGCTGATCGTCGTCGAGGACGCCCACCTTCCTCATGCCGGGACGATGCTGTCTGCGACCTACGCGACGGTCGCTCTCTCCGTCCTCGTGCACGGTGTGACCGCCGCACCTCTTGCGCGCCGATACGCGTCCTGGTTCGAATCGCACCCGGCGGAGAGCAGGCCGGCAATGGAGAGCGTCCCGGCCGAGGCGCATCGCTTGAGGGGGCGGCTTCCCGCCACCGAGGCGACAACAACCTGAGCGACCGCCGCGAACCGCTGGTGGCTTCATCCCGTTTGGGCGATGACCGAGCCGGCTCTTGTCCTGAAAATGCGCGGACCTACGTGGACCAGATCATGATCACGATCGACGGGCCGAACTTCCAGGATTTCCAGGAGGCCGAGGTGCCACGCCTCCCCGAGGAAGGCGAGCCGATCGAGACCAAGTACGGGACCTGTGTCGTGACCTCGGTGGAGGCTCTGCCGGACAGCGAACACTTCGCCGGCAAAGTGATCTGCCGGATGGCCTAGTCTGGCTAATGGTGGAAACCGGTCGCGGCGGTCTCGTGCAGAGGTGCCGCTTGCTTCTCGAGTCGAGGTAGTTGTCGACGGAGATCGGCAACGAGTAGATCGGCCATGTCGTGGCCGAAGCCCCGCTTGACGACGACGCGCAGCGCGGCCAGGTCCGTACGGTTCTTCGGGAACGTGTAGGCCGGGACGAGCCAACCGCGCTCGCGAAGCGCGTTCGAGACGTCGAAGACCGTGAAGTTGTCGATCTCCGGGGTGAGCGTGAACGCGAAGACGGGCAGCTCGTCCCCCCGTGTCAGGAGCGCGAACGGGCCGAGCTCTTCGATCTGGCCCGCGAGCCTCGTCGCGACGTCTCGCGCGTATCCGTGCACCCTTGCGTACCCCTCGAAGCCGAGACGGAGAAAGTTGTAGTACTGGGCGACGACCTGCGCGCCCGGGCGCGAGAAGTTGAGCGCGAAGGTGGGCATGTTGTCCCCCAGGTAGTTGACCCAGAAGATCAGATCCTCCGGCAGCGCCTCCGCGTCGCGCCAGACGATCCAGCCCACGCCGGGGTAGACGAGGCCGTACTTGTGGCCGGACGCGTTGATCGAGGCGACCCGCGGCAGGCGGAAGTCCCACTCGAGGTCCGGGTCGACGAACGGCGCGACGAATGCGCCCGAGGCCCCGTCGACGTGCACCGGCACGTCGATCCCGGTTCGTTCCTCGAACTCGTCGAGCGCGGCGCAGATCTCCTCGATCGGCTCGTAGGAGCCCTCGAAGGTCGAGCCGAGGATCGCGACGACGCCGATCGTGTTCTCGTCGCAGAGCGCGACTGCCTCCTCCCCCGAAAGGTGAAAGCGGTCGCCCTCCATCGGCACGAGCCGCATCTCGACGTCCCAGTAGTTGGCGAGCTTCTCCCAGCACACCTGGACGTTGATCCCCATCACGAGGTTCGGCCTATCCGTCGGCTCGCCGGCTGCGGCGCGGCGCTGCTGCCAGCGGCGCTTGAGCGCAAGGCCGCCGAGCATCGCGGCCTCGCTCGAGCCGGTCGTTGAGCAGCCGGTCGCCTGCTCTGCGTCCGGCGCGTTCCAGAGGTGGCTGAGGATGTTGACGCAGCGCATCTCGAGCTCGGCCGTCTGCGGGTACTCGTCCTTGTCGATCATGTTCTTGTCGAGGCACTCCGCCATCAGCTTCTCCGCCTGAGGCTCCATCCAGGTGGTGACGAAGGTCGCGAGGTTCATGCGCGCGTTGCCGTCGAGCATCAACTCGTCGTGGATGATCTGGTAGGCAACGTCCGGCGCCATCTCCGAGTCCGCCAGCTCGCGTCGCGGAATGTTTCGGTTCTCGAGCGTGAAGATCGGCGCGATCGCGAGGTCGTTCGGCGGCGCGGCCGGGCCGCTCGGGTGCGTGAGCGTCATCTGGCTCGAACCGCGCCGACGGCCTCGGTCGTCGGTATGAAGGGGCCCAATTCGTCCTGGCCCGGCTGGATCACGCCGTAGGAGCCCTCCGGCACCTCGTTCCACGCTCCCGGAAGCTCGTTTCCGAGCGGTTCCGAGACCACGAGCCGGGATTCGTCGCCGAGATCCTGCAGCAACTCGTTCTCCGGGTAGAGCGCTCGGAGTGTGCGGACGTCGGTGCTGAAAAAGAGCGATCGAGACTTCCGCTCGCTCGAGTAGCGGAACGCCCAGATGCACTCGCCGTCGGTCGTCGCGATCGTTCCCTGGAACGGATGCTCGACGCCGTGCTCGTGCCCGACCGATTCGACGAGGCCGATCGCGCGCTCGACCGCCCGCGGCGGGTCGTCCTCGAGGCCGAACGTGAGCGCGAGGTGGAACAGCAGCTCCGAGTCCGTCGTGCCCTCGATCTCCGGGTACAGCGCAGGATCGACGGCGAGCGTGAGGTCTCGCTTCACGTTCTGGAACCCGTCGACGAACCCGTTGTGCATCCACAGCCAACGGCCGTGGCGGTACGGGTGGCAGTTCGTCTGCTGAACCGGTGAGCCCGTCGAGGCGCGGATGTGCGCGAACACGAGCGGGGAGGTGATGTGGCCGGACAGCTCGCGCAGGTTCCGGTCGTTCCAGGCCGGCTCGATGCTGTGGAAGACCCCCGGTGTCTCCTGGGCGCCGTACCAGCCGACGCCGAAACCGTCGCCGTTCGTCTCCTCCGCTCCCATCTGCGAATGGAGGCTCTGGACGATCAGCGAGTTCTTGGGTCCGTAGAGAAGCTCCTCGAGGAGGACAGGCGAGCCTGAGTACGCGAGCCAGCGGCACATCGTGCGCCGATCCTCGCGGAACGGCGAAAACGGCGCGTCATCCCGATCGGACGATGTTCCAGTTCGCGCGGCGCGGGACGGTTGCGGGCGACAGCCCCCAAGTAGGAGAGTGAGAGTGCTCGCAAGCAGCTACCCGTTCCTGGACGTCGTGTGGACGATGTTCATCTTCTTCGCGTTCGTGATCTGGATCTGGCTTCTGATCCTGGTTCTGGGGGACAACTTCGCGCGCCAAGACCACTCCGGCTGGGCAAAGGCAGGCTGGACGCTCTTCGTGATCTTCACCCCGTTGCTCGGCGTGCTGGTCTACATGATCGTCCGGCCGCCGCTGGAAAAGACGCTCACGGCGCGCAGCGCCAACTGACCAGGTGAGCTTTCGACGGCGCCGTTTGGGGCAACGCGGTTTCGCCGAGCGGCGGCTTACGGCCTGAGAGCGGAGGAGAAGATGTCGGCCTCGAATGCGCTTCGAGAACACCACGAGGGCGCTCCGCCGGCCTTCCACCTGCTTGCGAAGCCGACCGGCGCCGTCTGCAATCTCGACTGCAGCTACTGCTTTTTCCTCTCGAAGGAGATGCTCTACCCGGGCAGCCGCTTCCGGATGGCGGACGGACTGCTCGAGACGTATCTGCGGCAGCTGATCGAGGCCCATTCGCGGGCTCCCGAGGTGGCGATCGCCTGGCAAGGCGGCGAGCCGACGCTGATGGGCGTCGAGTTCTTCCGTCGCTCGGTCGAGCTCGCTGACAGCTTCCTGCAACCGGGGCAGCGCGCCGCGTACACGATCCAGACGAACGCGACGCTGCTCGACGAGGAGTGGGCAGAGTTCTTCGCCGAGAACGACTTCCTCGTCGGCGTCTCGATCGACGGGCCGCGCGAGCTGCACGACGCATACCGCGTGAACAAGGGCGGTAAGGGCTCCTTCGACCAAGTGATGGGCGGGCTCGCGCACCTGCAGGCGGCAGGCGTGGACTGGAACGCGCTGACGACGATCCACGCCGCCAACGCCGATCGTGGCCGCGAGGTCTACCGGTTCCTCCGCGACGAGCTTAGCGCCCGCTTCGTTCAGTTCATCCCGATCATCGAGCGCGTGGCGGAGGCGGACGCTGACGGGTCGGTGCCCTGGACCTCGTGGCGCGACCGTCCTCTGTACACGCAGGAGGGCAACGTCGTCACCGGGCGCTCGGTAACGGCCGAGCAGTACGGCCGCTTCCTGATCGACGTCTTCGAAGAGTGGGTGCGGCGCGACGTCGGCACCGTCTACGTGCAGATGTTCGACGTCGCGCTCGCGAACTGGGTCGGCGAGCCGCCGAGCCTGTGCGTCCATTCGGAGACGTGCGGCCTTGCCCTGGCGCTCGAGCACACGGGAGACCTCTACTCCTGTGACCACTTCGTCGAGCCGAAGCACAAGCTCGGCAACATCCGGATGACCCACATGCTCGAGCTCGTCGACTCGCCGCAGCAGCGGCAGTTCGGGCTCGACAAGCGGGAGACTCTGCCGCAGTATTGCCTCGACTGCGATGTCCGCTTCGCCTGTCACGGCGGCTGCCCCAAGGACCGCTTCATCGAGACGCCGGATGGGGAGCCTGGACTGAACTTCCTCTGCGCCGGCTTCAAGGATTTCTTCCACCACGTCGACGCGCCGATGCAGACGATGGGCGCGTTGCTCGCGCAGAACCGCGCGCCGGCCGAGATCATGGCCCAGTACGCGGCTGGCGACGCCGCCCGCGGCCGGAACGACCCTTGCACGTGCGGAAGCGGTTTGAAGTGGAAGCGCTGCCACGGGACGCGGGTGGAGGCGGCAACATGAGCCAGGCAGCGACGACGCCGGTCGCGCCCGAGGAGGGCAAACGCCTGCAGCTCAGGCGGATCGTGATCGGTGCGCTGGTGATCGTCGTCATCGGCGCGGCGGCGGATCTCCTTGGCTGGGACCTAAGGGGGTGGTTCGACCAGCTCTGGGACACGATCACCGGGATCTCGCTCGGCTACCTGCTCGCCGCGATTGCGCTGAAGACTCTGCAGACGACGGCGACGGCGTTCGCCTGGTACGCGATCCTGCGCTACGCCTACCCGGCGGCGGGCTTCAGATTGGTGCTCGCCTGTTATGCGGCCTCGGTGGCGCTGAACGGGATCCTGCCCGCGAACCTGGGCACGTTGATGCTGCTGCTGATGCTCACCGCGACGATCGCGGCGGCCACCTTCTCCGGCGTGCTCGGCGCCTACGTCGTGCAAAAGATCTTCTTCACGCTCAGCGGCGCCTTCACCTACCTCTACCTGTTCCTCAGCGTCAGCGGCTCGTTCGACATCAAGTTCGAGTTCGTCCACGAAAATCCGTGGGCGACGGCGGTCCTATTGCTTGGCGGCATCTTCTTGATCTACCTGCTGATCCGAGCGTTCTGGCCGCGGGTCGTGAAGTGGTGGGACGACGCCAAGGAGGGCGGCGCGATTCTTGGTGCGCCGCGCACCTACTTCCTGCGCGTTTTTCTGCCCGAAGGGGTCGCCTGGCTCGCGAGCCTGGGCGTGATGGCAGTCTTCCTCGCCGCCTACGACATCCCGGTCAGTTTCGACACGCTGATGCGGATCGCCGGAGGCAACTCGATCGCGAACGTCACGTCCGTCACACCGGGCGGGGCCGGGGTCAACCAGGCGTTCAACGTCGCCTCGCTGAACGGCGTCACGGACCCGACGACCGCGACCGCGTATTCCGTCGCGCAGCAGTTCGTCACGACGGCCTGGAACATCCTCTTCGCGATCATCATGCTCACCTGGGTGTTCGGCTGGAGCGGCGGGAAGGAGCTTGTCTCGACCTCGTACGTCGACGCGAAGGCGAAGGCCGCCGAGCAGAAGGCCGGCCGCGCTGAGAAAAAAGAGGCGAAGAAGGCGGCGAAGGCGGCAGCGAGGAATGCTTAGAGCCCGGGGCGGCTAGAGGTCGCAGTGGGCTGGATCGACACAGAGCTGGCGCTGACGGCGCTCGCGGCGATGCTCTCGCCGACGACGCTGACGTTCTCGGTGCTCGTGCTCGTGCTCGGAGACCGACCGCTCCGGACGGGCTTCTGGTTCTATCTGGGTGCCTTCACCGCGACGCTGGGGATTGGCGTCATCGCCGCCTTCGTGTTGGGCGACGCGGCCGCATCCGACACGCCCAGCAGCCCGAAGACGTGGGTGTCGATCCTCGACGTCGTCTTCGGTCTGCTTCTTCTCTTCTGGGTGGTGCGCGTCATCCGCCGGCCGGCGGATCCGAAGAAGATCTCGGACGCAGTCCCGAAGATGGGCACCGTGGCGTCCTCTCCAGCTGTTGCCGTCCTCGGCGCGGGCGCGGCGCTGGCGAATCCCGGCGCCTTCATCCCGATCGCGCTCAAGGACATCTCGGAGCTGAATCCGAGCGCCACCGAGTACATCGTCGACTGGCTCTTCTTCACGATCGTCGCGCTGCTCCCGCTGGCACTGGCTCTGCTTCTGTTGCTCGTGGCCCGCGAGCGCGCCGAGCGCCTGCTCGAGAAGGCTCGAATCTGGCTCGAACGAAACGCGATAACGATCGCGGCAGCGATCGTTATCCTGCTGGCCGCCTCGCTCCTCCGAAACGGCATCTCCGGCCTAACCAGCTGATTAGTCCCGCGGGCGTCTCTGCATCCGCGAGACGAGCACTGCGATCACCGTGACGAGGTAGAGCTGGCCGAATAGCGCTTCGACGACGGCCAAAGTACGTCCCAAGCTCCCGGCGGGCGTGTAGTCGCCGTACCCCAGCGTCGCCAGGGTGACGAAGCTGAAGTAGAGACGCAGTGAGCGCGTTCCGTCTGTCCCTTGCGCGAAGAAATTGCCCGAGCCGAGCTTCGCGAGCGCTCCGTAGAGGAAGACGAACACGAGTCCGATCAGAACGTAGATGCACACGGCCCCGGTCACCGCCCGGACGTTCGCCTCGCCCTGGTCGATCACGCCGAGGGCAACGGTGCCAATCGTCGCGACCGTCAGCAGCCCCGAGAGGATTCCGACTGCGCCCGCGAATCCGTTTCCGCCGAAGACAAGGAGCCCGAGCACAGCCAGACTCGAAAGGGCGACCAGGCTGAGGCTGAGAGTCGAGTCCGTGCGCGCGACGCCCGACGTCCAGAGCGCCGTAACGAGGGTGATGCTCTGGAGAAAAAGGAGAACGCCGTCGGCCTAGTTGCTGTTTGGGGCAACCGAAATGAAGACGAACGAGGCGACGATCAGCGCGAGCACGAGGCCGTAACTGTGGCTCGCCCGGACGCGGGCGACTCTGGTGCCGGGATGCCAGGCCTGCGCCAGATCGCTCAACTCGTCGGTCATGACCCTAGGCCATCAACGAGGGGCAGGCTCGAGCGCCGGCGAGCGCTGGTAGTCCGCGGCGGCCCGTCCCGGCCCGTCGTTCAGCAGGCGGCGCCAGTCTGACAGGACGCCGTGGACGGCAGCAGCGCCGACGATGGGCTCGCCCGGGATCGGAAGCGCCATCGGATAGAGGAGGAACGGCCGCGTCTGGACACCTCCGATGCCGCCGTGGAACGAGATCAGCTCCTCGAACGCGCAGCCCTCGTCGAGGTCCGGATCGTAGAAGCTGCCGACCATGATGTCGGCGACGTGCTCGAAGCCGTCCGTCCGCAGCAGGTGTTGCGGCGCGTTCGCGGAGAAGGCTGCCAACGGGTCGTTTCCGTCGACCCGTCCGTCCGCCAAATAGTGCGTTCCGCTGCCGCCGAGCGCCACCGGTCCGTCGCGCTCGGAGTGAACCAGCAGCCAGCCTACATGGGGGTGATGGCGGAGCGCCGGCAGCAGGCGCGGATGCCGCGCCTCGATTTCCTCGAGCGTCAGCCTCCGCCGCTCCTCCATCAGGTAGACGAGGCCGAGGTTGCCCGAGCCGAGCACGACCACGTCCTTGTCGGAGACGTCGTTCTTCGGCCGCTTCTTCTGCTTCTGTCCGGTCGCCTCAGCTGCAGCGTTGCCGACCATCGAGCCCTGCTCGTCGCCGCCGCCGACGTTCGTGACGACGCCTTGTGAGAGCGAACGCTCGACGAGCTCGTCGAGCCCGTAGCGGTTGCGCTGCTTGAAGGTGGCTCCCTGCGTCTGCCCGTGGTCGGAGAGGACGACGATCTCGTACGGTCGGGCGGCGTAGACGCGAGCGCGCTCGATCCGCCCGAACTGCTGGTCGAGCTTGCGCAGCGCTTCGAGAGTGTCTGCCCGCTCGAGCCCCGAGTGGTGCGCGACCTCGTCGTAGCTCGAGAAGGTTGCGTAGATCGCGGGCCGCCCTTTCATCATGTCCCCGAGCACGCCGTACACGATCAGGTCGCGCACAACGACGCACAGCGCCGCCCGCATGAACGGGTAGAGCCCACCCCGGTGGCCGCGCGGGCGAACGTCGCGGCGTTTCGCCCGGTCTGCTGCCGACCATTCGAGCAGCACCTCCCAGCCGAACAAGACGAGCACGCGGACGACGTTGAACCCGTTCGCGAAGAAGGCACGGTACCCCGGGTTCGACCGCTTTTCCGCGTCCATCCGGCTGACGGTCAGGATCACGTGCTCGGCTTCGCCGGAGAGCAGATTGCCGCGGCTTGCACCGCCGTCGGCGAGCAGTCCGCGCCCGGAAGAATGACGCCGCTCGATCTCGGCGCAGTCGGGCGGACCGGAACACGCAACGAGCTTCGCCGTCTCCTTCTCGACCCAGCGAAACGCGGGAATGTCGTCGTTCGAGCCGAGCAGGATGCCGGCCTGGCTCGCACCGGTCTGCGACGAGAGGTCGGTTTCCCACTCGGCGAGGCGATGCGTTCCGTCGCCGATCCAGCGCGCCAGCGTCGGCGCGTTGCCGTCGCGCATCGCCCGCTGCAGCACCGGCAACCCCAAGCCGTCGATCTCGAGGAAGACGATTCCCGGCGCATCCGTGACCGTCCGCCCGCCCGAGCGCCGTGCAATTCGCTGAATGACTCTGAACGTGTAGGTGTCGTCGTCGTTCGTCCCCAGGAGCACGTCGAGAACGACGCCGACGGCGGCGGCGGCAAACGCGACGCCGAGCGCCGACCAGAACGAATCAATTGAGAGGTCTCCGTTCGTGATCTTGTCCGCCGCGAGCAGCATCAGCGCGTCGAGCACAAGGATCAGGACGAGGCCCACGAGGAGCATCAGCGGCAGGCGGAGGGCCGCGACGATCGGCGGCAGAATGGCATTCAGGACAGCGATTGCCGCTGCGGCCGCAAGCGCTCCCCCGAAGTGGTTCACCGCCGCGCCCGGCACGATCCAGGCCGCAACTAGCAGGGCCGCGGCCGAGACGATCCAGGCGAGCAGCAGCCGCACCGGCCGAAGCCGGGGACGGCTCGGACTCCACGTGGGCGTCTGCCCGTACTTCGGCGCGCTAGTTGCGATCGTCATGGTGGCCTCCGATTCTCCGGCAGCCCAGGTCGCCGAGACTCATCCCAACGGGGTGATGAAGGCGGCGGGACCGCCGGAATCCTTGGTTCTGATGCCGATGCGGGGCGGCGGGCGGCGGTGAACCGGGTCACCTGGCTCGGGCACAGCACGGTCGTCATCGAGATCGACGGCACGCGCCTGATCACCGATCCCGCGCTGCGGCGTCGGATCTGGCATCTGCGCCGCCCGGAGGCGGTCAGCGCTACCGCGCTCGGCGAGCTCGACGGGGTTCTCGTCTCGCATGCGCATTTCGACCACCTGGATCTCGGGTCGCTCGACAAGCTCGACCGCTCGCTGCCCCTGGTCGTTCCCCGGGAAGCGGGCGAGCTCGTACGGCGGCGCGGGTTTGCCCGCGTCCTCGAGGTTGCAGCCGGGGATGAGCTCGACCTCGGAAGTGTTCGCGTCCGTGCCACGCACGCCGAACACGCTTCCGGGCGGGGGCCGTTCTCCCCGCAGTCCTCGGCGCTCGGCTACGTCGTCAGCGGATCTGCCGCGGTCTACTTCGCCGGCGACACCGATCTCTTCGACGGGATGGCGGAGCTTGGCCCGCTGGACCTCGCGTTGTTGCCTGTGTCGGGCTGGGGCGCAAAATTGCCGGCGGGGCATCTCGATCCGCTTCGGGCGGCCGAGGCGCTTCGGCTGCTGCGCCCGCGAGCCGCTGTGCCGATCCACTGGGGGACGTTCAGAGCGCCTTTTGCGCCAAGACACGGCCCCGCGCCGGCCCGTGATTTCGCTCGGGCCGCGGCGCTGGTGGCGCCGGAAGTGAAGGTCCACATGCTGCGGATCGGCGGGTCGCTGGCACTCGTCTCCGACGGAACCCCTTGATTCATCCCCTCCGGACGATGCGTGATCCGGTAGCGCGGAGGACACTGCCCATGACACGATCAATTTCAAGCACCGAGTGCGCGAAAAGGCTGCGGTGCTCACGGTGAGAGGAGCTCGCGTGAAGGGCAAGGCTCCGACGACGGAGGATCGGCTTCGCGCCTTCGCCCGCGGCGACTTCGATGGCGTCGGTGTCGCGCCCGATCTGCAGAACGGCTCCGTTGGTGGGTCGGGGCTGGACGTTGAGACGTATCAGCTAGCCCAGATTGCCGCGCTCGTGGCGATCGACGCGCCTCATGTCTCCTGGCTACGCCACCTGGAGGCGGCGGACGAGCAGGAGATCGAGCTCGACAAGATCCTTGGCACGCTCCTTGCTGTGGCGCCGGTTGTAGGCAGCGCGAAGATCGTCGCCGCTTGCGCGAAGATCGTGCGTGCAGCCGCCCTCGGCGAAGAGTTCGGCGTTCTGGCCGAGGGTTGAGCTAACGGCGAGCCTGCCGGCGCGTCGGGCGCTGGATGCCTGCGACCGAGACCGGCGAGAAGGTGCGTCCGAAGACATCGATGAACAAGGCGCACGGCCCGGTCCGTTTCGGGAGCGTCCCTTCGAGGACGTCCACCGTGTACGTGAGGTCGTGGCCCTCGAGGTGCGGGTCGCGGAGCACTACCACCGCGTCCTCGGGCGTCGGCCCGTCCTCTTCGAGGAACGACAGGACCGCATTCGGAGGATCTATCGAGAAGCCGGTCTCGTCGCCCTCCCAGAGCTCGACGAAGCGGTGCGAGGGGATGTGGCCGACTTCCCGGCGCGGGCGATCTGCGAAGTAGACGGTCGAGTCGGTGAGACCGTGCAGCGTCACGGTCCTCTCATCGCTGGACGAGCTCGACGCGCTCTGGACAAACAGCGCGTCGATCCGCTCTAGCGCTCCTTCCGAGAGCTTGTTCACCCCGTCCAGTGTGGTGCGAACCTCGCGTCCGAATCTCATGCCGATTGGGTGAAATGGCGCCAGCTGTCGAAGGCGCATCCCTGGGACATCACCCCGAACGGAGGATGCTCGGCACCGGAGCGAAAAGAAGGATCAATCGCGTATGGAAGGGGCGATCCAGTGGGCTTTCTGAAGGACCTGCGAAAGAAGGACGGCGCGACAGCGGCGGGCGAGCCGGACGGGCTCGAAATCGATGCCGCGCAGGCGCGAGAACTCACGACCTTCTTTGCGCCGCCGCGTTGGCTGCGCGACCTAGGCCGCACGGCCTGGCTCCTTGTGGGGTTCTTTGCGCTAATCGCCGGGCTCCTATGGCTGCTCGGGGCGACGTACACGATCACGGGCCCCGTCGTCGTCGCCACCATCGTCGCGACGGTGTCGATGCCGATCGTTGCTCGGCTCGAGCGGCATCGCTGGCCCCGTGCCGCCGCAGCGGCCGTCGTCCTACTCGCCCTCGCAGCGCTCGCCGTGCTCGTGCTCGTCGTCGTGATCGGGGGCATCACCTCTCAGTCCTCTGAGATCGGCACGCGCGCCGACGCGGCGGCGAACAAAGGCGAGGGCTGGCTGAAGAGCGTAGGCGTGAACGAATCGGGCGCCTCAGGAGCCAAGTCGAACGTCGAGAAGGATGTTCCGGAGATCATCTCCACACTAACGACGGGCGTCATTCACGGCATTCAGGGGATCACCTCGCTCGCGTTCGGCCTCTCGTTTGCGCTTCTCAGCCTCTTCTTCCTGCTCAAGGACGGCCCCTCGATGCGGGGCTGGGTCGATCGGCACCTCGGCTTACCGCCGCCGATTGCCCGGACTGTGACGGGCGGGGTCATCAGGTCGCTTCGCGGCTACTTCCGCGGCGTCACGCTCGTCGCGGCGTTCAACGGGATCGTGGTCGGGCTCGGCGCCCTGGCCCTCGGCGTGCCGCTGGCGGGGACGATCGCCGTGGTCACATTCGTGACCGCGTACGTCCCGTTCGTCGGGGCATTCGTCGCGGGTGCATTCGCCGTCGTCATCGCACTCGGAGCGAACGGGACGACGACCGCGCTGATCATGCTTGTGATCGTCATCGCGGCGAACGGGCTGCTGCAGAACGTCGTCCAGCCGTTCGCGATGGGGTCGGCGCTCGACCTCAATCCGCTAGTCGTGCTCGTGCTCACGATCGGGGCGGGCTGCATCTTCGGGATGCTCGGGCTCGTCCTCGCGGCTCCGCTTGCCTCCGCAGCCGTTCACATCTCGCGCGACCTGGCAAGGGCGCGACTGGCAGCGGCCGTGGAGAAGGACGCGGTCGAGCCTTCCGCCGATGCGCCGCCTACTGCAACCGTGCCCGCGTAGCCCGAGAAAGCGCGCATTCATCCCGTTCGGATGATGCCGAACGGCCGCTTGACCGCGACGATCGACACAAGCTAGGCAAAGGAGCGGACGTGGAAGAAGGGCTTGGAGCGAAGTTCTGGTTCGCCATGGTGGGCGTGATCCTGGCGATCGGCGTGGGCTCGATTCTGCTCTTCTGGCTGGTGAGCGCAGCCTGGTACCGGTGGGGATTCATCGGAGGCTTGCTGTTCTTCGGCGGCATCCTCTTGCTGGTCGCGGCCATCTACGACCGCACGCATCGGCGACGCTATGACGACGAATTGACCGCGCAGCCGACCGACTAGGAAGCCGCGGACTGAACGTCTCGGGCGAGCACCGCGCCAGCGGGTGGCGTTCCGCCGTCGACGAGCCCGAGCTCGCCCGCCCTCGAGATCGCATCGCTGCGGCTCGAAACCCCGAGCTTGCGGTAGACCGAGATCGCCTGCGTCTTGATCGTGTTGCGCGAGACGAACAGCCGCTCCCCGATCTCGCGGAACGAGAGGTGAGTCGAAAGTAAAGGCAAGAGTCGAAGCTCCGCTCCGGTCAGGCCAGAGTTGGTTCCCGTCGCAGTCTGAGGCATCTCGTCGGCCTCGACTTGCAGCTTCGCGACTTGCTCGCCGAGCACGCCGACAGCGGGTCGGACGCTGAGGATTTCTTCGGCCTCTGCGAGGCGTGCTTGCGCGGCGTCCCGGTCTCGCAGCGTCACGTACGCGCGGCTCAATTCGAGCCGAACTTGAACGGAAAGCCAGGGGATCGCGTGCGTCAGGCTCGGCGCGAGCCGCTGTGCGATTGTGAGCTGCCGACGCGCATCGTCCCACTGCCCATGCCGAAGGAGCGTCCGGGCCGAGATCGCGATCTCGAGCGCGCTCGTCGCATAGGCATCAAGCTCAGCGTCCTCGATCAGAGAACGCGCTTGCAGAGCCAAGGACTCCGCCTGTTCATGGTCATTTCCGGGGGCGAGCAACGAACGCTCGCAGAGCGCCAGCGCGTGGCTCTCGGTCCTCCCGAGCCGTTCGGATGCGTTGGCGGCTTCGGTGAGGATGTCACCGGCCGGCTCGTCTTTTCCGAGCAGCACTTGAGCGGCGCCGTGGACCAGAAGCGCCCACGGGTGCCAGGGGTGATCGGGCGAGAGGTCCGCCAGGGCCGACTGGGCGTCCGACAACATTTGTTCCGGCCCGTCCGCGCACATGATGGCGCGTAGCACGGAGATGCAGGCCTTGGTGGAGGGGTCATCCTCGTCTCTTGCCACGCCTCGCTGCGACGCCGCGAGCCAACGCTCAGCCTCGTCCGGTCGCCCGCGTAGGGCGTGGACCCGGGCTCCCTCGACGGCGACGGACGGATAGAGCTCCAACAAGGCGTCGTCGTCGAACCGGTCGAGCCACGACTCCACCGCCGCGACCCGGCCGCCGCAGCAGACGGCCATCGCGATCGAGCTGAGGATTCGAGCGGCGCTGTCCGTGTTGCCCGCTGCGTGCGAATAGTCGAGCGTCGCTTCTGCGTCGCCTTGGGATTCGAACCAGTCCGCGGCCCGCTGGTTCAGCACGGGGACAAGCTCCGGCTCGCGTTCTTCGAGCTCGCGCCTGAGTAAGTCGCGGAGGAGGTGGTGGTAGCGGTAGCAGCCGCGGTTGCGATCGAGTGGGACGAGGAACAGGTTCGATTTCTCGATCGAGGCGAGCTCGAGCGCCGACTCCTTGCGTTCCAGGACGGCGTCGCAGAGCGGACCGGACATCGTCTCCAGCACCGAGGTTCGGCGCAAGAACGCCAGGCGATCCGACGGGAGCTGCGACAGGTACTCCGAGCGGAAGTAGTCGGCGAAATAGCGATCGTCTCCCCTGATCGCAAGCGCCGAAGGGTGGCGGCCATTGTTGGTTCCACTCGTCTGGACTGCGAGCGCAGCTAGGTTCAACCCGGCCGCCCAGCCTTCCGTGCGGTCGAGGAGCCCGTCGATCTCGGCGTCGGACAGCTCGACGCGAGCGGTGCGAAGAAGGAGCTCGGCCTCGCGCCGGCTCAACGCCAGCTCGTAGGCCCCGATCTCGAGCAACGGAACGTCGGCACGAAGCGCCGCGACGGGCAGCCTGGGGAGCACGCGTCCCGAGAGCGCGATCATCGACCCAGGCGGGACTTGGTCGATCAAGGAAGCGACCGCTGAAGCGGAGTCCCGCTCGAGCAGGTCCGCGCCGTCCAGGACGAGGACGAATTGCGACTCACGCGAGGCGATCGCCTCGGCGAGCAGCGGGAGCGCCTTCGACGTCACCGACTTGCCGTTTGGCCGCAACGCGCCGAGTAGCGAAGGCGCAATCGGCTCAATGCGATCGAGCGCGGCCGCGACGTGCCTGAGCAAGACAGCCGGATCGTTGTCGCGTTCGTCGATCGCGACCCAGGCGAATGAGCGTGCGTCTCGATTCGCCCATTGCGAAAGCAGCGTGGTCTTGCCGTAGCCGGCGGGCGCCACGACGATCACGAGCGGGAACGCGCCCGCAGCGCGAAGGCGGTTGACCAGAGCCGTGCGGGAGACCGCTTCAGGCGACACCGACGGCACACGGAGCTTCGACTCGAGCACGTCGAAAGGCAGCCCTGACGGTGCGGGGGTCCCGACCAGGACAGCTTTGGCGCCGGCGCTGCGCAGGCCAAGGCTGACCGGGACCTCCAGATCTACGGGGCGGCGCACGCCTACGCGCGGACGTGCTGGTCGGTTCGCGATCAGTTTCTCTCCTCTCAGCGGGTGCCTTGTGGGAAAGGCGACCGCTTCCACCGTCGAGTATGGGGGATTGCCGCAGTACCGGTCATGCGGGATTTCGCTGACTCGGACCGGGATTACGCCGGGTAAAACACCACGTTTTCGTACGACGGCATACGCCGAGCCTGCGTCCCTTGCCGCTGTGCGGGGCTTGCTGCAATACTCAAAAGTGAGAAAAAGTGAATGCAGCGCCCCCGCCCGAAGCGGAGCGGCGCAGGCTTGAGTCTCAGCCGCCGCTCCCGAACAGTCCTGTGGCTGTGCGATCTTCGATCACCAGGAGGTCATCGCGTATTAGCGGTTCTGTCACCACTCTGTCACCCAGCGATTCCCGATTCCCCGCCAGACTTGACACGGCTTCGCACAAAGCGCGGGGAGAGGGAGCTTTCTCGACGGTGATCAGGGTTGTCCTTTGCGATGACAGCTTCCTGGCAAGGGAAGGGATCGCGCGCGTTCTGGAGTCCATCGAGGATGTAGAGCTCGTCGCGAGCTGCGTCGAGCTCGATGAGCTTCGGGCGGCCGTCGAGCGAGAAAAGCCCGATGTCGTTCTGACCGACATCCGCATGCCCCCGACGAACACGGACGAAGGCATCCGCTTCGCACTTGAGCTGCGATCGTCACATCCGGCGGTCGGAGTTGTCGTTCTTAGCCAGCACGCGGACCCGTCCTACGCGATGGCCCTGTTCTCGGACGGGTCAGAGCGGCGCGGTTACCTGCTCAAGGAGCGCGTGAAGGACGAAGATGAGCTGGTACGAGCGCTCCACGAAGTCGTCGCCGGGGGCTCACTCGTCGATCCACGCATCGTCGACAAGCTCGTCTCCGCACGCGTGGACAAGGATCCAGGGCTCGAGCGGCTGACGCCTCGCGAGCGCCAGATTCTGGCGATGATCGCCGAGGGGCGCAGCAACAATGCGATTGCGGACAGGCTCATGGTCACGAAGCGCGCCGTCGAGCGGCATATCAACGGCATCTTTCTCAAGCTCGACCTCGGGGAGGCTTCCGATGTGAACCGCCGCGTGAAGGCGGCGTTGCTGTACTTGACGGGCGAGGAAAGCTGAGCCAGATCTCCGAAGCTGCGCTTTCGCACGATGCCCGGGCGAGGCCTTGGGCAAAGTGGCTCGGCAGCGCACCGGCTCGCTACACGATCGGAGTGGTGTCGCTGGCGGGCTTGTACTACGCGACCGCCAAGATGGGCTACCTGCTCGAGTTCGCTGGGCCCGTAGCCGCGATCCTCTGGCTGCCCGTCGGCGTCGGCATCGCTTTCCTGTACCTCGGGGGTCTTCGTTACTGGCCCGGAGTTCTGATCGGCGACCTGTTCGCGAACAACTACATGGCGCTTCCCGTCGGCGCCGCCCTCGGTCAGACGTGCGGCAACATGCTCGAGGTGCTCCTCGCGACGGTGCTGCTGCGCCGTCTCGTTCGACGCGGATCGCCGCTGGACAGCGTCGGCGGGGTGGGTTGGTTGGTGGTGGCAATCGCGGCGGGAACGGCTCTCAGCGCCACCGTGGGCGCGCTCTCACTTCTGCTTGGTGACGTGATCACCTGGCATGCGGCACCCAAGGTCTGGCGGACCTGGTGGCTCGGCGACTCCTCCGGTGCCCTGATCGTCGTTCCGCTCGCACTTGCCTGGTACCGGCCGCTGGTGCGGCGGTGGAAGGGTCGTCGAGGGCTCGAGGCCGTCGTCATGCTCGGAACCGTCATCGCGCTGGGCGAGTACGCCACGCGGAGTCACCGTCCGCTGACTTACCTCGTCTTTCCGGCCTTGATCTGGGCTGCACTCCGTTTCGGCCAGCGTGGTGCCACCCTTGCCGTGGCGGTCACCGCCTTCTTCACCGTTTGGAACACCATCCACTACTTGGGGCCGTTCCATTTCCAGTCCGTCACGCGCAGCGTCCTCAGCGCGCAGCTCTTTATCGCCGTTGCTGCGCTGACGACGCTCTCGCTGGCAGCCGTTGTCTCGGAGCGCGAGCAGTTCGCGAGGCGACTTGGCGCCTCCCGTTTACGTCTCGTCGCAGCCGCGGACAACGCGAGGCGGCGGCTCGAGCAGGATCTCCATGACGGCGCTCAGCTTCGATTGACGTGGCTCGCCGTTCAACTGCGGGATGCCGCCGAGCTCTCGCGGCTAAATCCTGAGCGGGCCGCGGTGGTCATCGGGGAGGCGGAAAGTGAGTTGGAGCTCGCGATCGACGAACTGAGGGAGCTCGCTCACGGCATTCATCCAGCCGTGCTGGTCGACCTTGGTCTCGCCGAAGCAGTCAAAAGCCTCGTACTCCACTCGGACATTCCGGTCACGCTGGTCGAGCTGCCTTCGAGTCGGGTTGACGAGACGGCTGAGACGATCGCGTACTACATTGTCGCCGAGGCGATTGCGAACGCCCAGAAGTATTCGCGCGCCTCCTCGATCCAGGTCCGCATCGTCGCGGGAGTGGACAGGCTCCGCATCGAGGTCCTCGACGACGGGGTGGGCGACGCGGCGGAGCGCCCGGGCTCCGGCCTCGAGGGCCTCCGGGATCGTGCCGAGGCCATTGGAGGGACGATGGAGCTGAGGAGCCGCACAGGCGAAGGCACGCGAGTCGTGGTTGGACTTCCGGCCACTAGAGGCGACTGAAACAGCGCTGAGCCCAGGTTGCGCCGAAGCGTCATCCCTTAGGGGCGATTCCTTGGCGGCCTCCCCTGCGATTTGCTCCTTCGCGTCGTGGTAGCGGAGAAAACTGAGCGGGGCCAGAAAGGCGGGGCAGGCCGCCGCATTTCAGTGGTCGTGCTGCTCGGTCGTGCTGCTCGTGTTTGCGTGCGTGCTGGCGCCGGATCAAAACTTCGCGCGGATCGGCGCCGGGTCCTGGCCTGCCGCTAGCTCGGTGGTTCCGCCGGCCCTGGCGGCGTCGGAGTTCTTGAACGCGTCCCTTCGGAACACCACGCGGGCCCCTCCGCGCCCATCCGGCGGTCACTGGACCGAACTTTGCCCTCAGGGTTGGTCACATCACCCGCATCGGATGAGGGCCGTCTGCCTCTACCGCGCCAGACTTCCGTACCCGGGACACCATCCGGATCGAACCAAGGAGGACCAAGCTCAAGGGTCCGCTGGACCGCGGCGTGCTTACACAGGGCGCTCGACGCTCAGAAGGAGAAGATCCTTCAGAACATCTAACCCGGAGGTTTGTGCAGTGGTGCGAGGATGAGCAAGAAGCGCGGAGTGCTTGTCTGGGTCTTGTTCGCGCTGGCGACGATCCTGTTGTTTGTTTCGTCGCTCACGGTCTGGTCGAAGCGTCAGCTGCTCGACGACGATGCGTGGGCACACTCGTCGGCGCAGCTGCTGGCAAACGACGAGGTTCGGGGCGCGATCGCGCAGAAGCTCAGCGACGCACTCTTCCAGCGAGTCGACGTAGAAGCCCAGCTGCGCGAGCGGCTGCCGGCGCAGAGAAAGGGAACTGCCGCCGTGCTGACGGCGGCGCTCCAGAACACCGTCGTGCCCACGGCCGCCGACAGGCTGCTGCAGCGGCCGAGGGTGCAGGCGCTTTGGGAGAACGCCAACAAGCGCGCCCACGCGGCTGTTCTGCGGGTGCTGGAGGGCAAGGATCTGGGCAAGAACGGCAACATCTCGACCGCGAACGGAGAGGTCACATTGGACCTGAGACCGGCGATCATGAGGCTGGCGACACGGCTCGGGTTGGAGGACAAGCTGAAGGCAAACGCCGATCCGAACGCCGGCCAGCTCGTGATCATGAAGTCGAGCCAGCTCAGCGCCGCCCAGACGGCGGTGAAGATCCTCAAAGCGCTGAGCTCGCTGCTCCTTATCGCCGTCGTCGCCCTCTACGCGCTCGCGATCTACCTCGCGCAGGGGCGGCGCAGGCTACTGCTCGGCGCGACCGGGGCGAGCCTGGTGTTGGTCGGCCTGGTGATCGCCTCCCTCAGGCGCTTCCTGGGCGGGGCGATCGTCGACGCGCTCGTCAAGACGGAGGCGAACAAGCAGCCGGTGCGCGTGATCTGGTCGCTCGAGACGACCGTGTTGCGAGACATCGCGGTCATCCTTGTCGTCTACGGCGCGTTGGTTCTCCTCGCTACGGCCCTCGCAGGCTCGAATCGGCTCGCAGTCGCCTTCAGGCGCTGGCTCGCACCTTCCTTCAGACATCATCCGATCGTCGTCTGGGTGGCCGCTCTCTTCGTGTTCCTGCTCCTGCTCGCAGTGGGGCCGACGGCCGGCGATCGGCAGCTGCTCGGGGTCGCGATCCTTGCCGCCACGACCGCCATCGCCATCGAGGCGCTGCGGCGGCAAACGCTGCGGGAGTTCCCGGAGGGTCCGCACCCCGCAGTCGCGAAAACTCCCGGGACGACCTAGCCGCGACCGAGGGGGGATCCCGGGCACTTCGACCTCGGCCGGCTAGCGGTCGTCAGGTCGCGACGAGCTCGCCGTGCCGCGCCACGGCGACCGCTTCGAGCCGGGTGTGGACGCCGAGCGCCCGCATCAGGTGGCGGATGTGGTTTCGAACCGTTTCGAGGCTCAGGTGGAGCTCCTGGGCGATCTGTGCGGTCGAATGGCCGCGATCCAGCAGGCGCAGCACTTCGGCCTGTCGCGGAGTGAGGCGAGGATGCGGCGGGCGCTCCTCGTCCTCCTCGACGTTGACGACCTCGCCGAAGACGCCAACGATGTGGCCCCCGGAGTAGAGCGGCACAGAGCTGATCTCGACTTTGATCCGGTCGCCGTTCGCGTCGATGAGGACGCCCTCGACATCGGTCACTTTGGCGCCCCCCACGACCTTCTGCGCGAACACCTCGCGCGCGTGGCGGGTCTCTTCCGGAGCGCACACCGAGGTGTACTGCCGCCCGCGTACATCGCCGACGACTTTTCGGCCCGCCGGATTGATCCAGCGGATGATCCCGTGCTTGTCGATCACGTAGGCGGGCACGTTGATCGGCTCGAGAGCGCCTTCGACGTCGGCGTCGAGCGCACGTAAGTGGGACATCTGCCGATTCTCACACGCCGGCCGCGCCGCTTCATCGCCCTAAAAGGGCGATCTTCGGTCAGCGGTTCGCCAAGCCGAGCTGGGTTATCCAGAGGGCGATCAGAAGATCGTCTCGGAGTTGCTCGAGACCGAAGATCGTCGGCTTCACGCCGTCGGCTTCACGTTGTGCCTCCGCAAGCGCGAGTGCTTCCTCGACCGTCACCAGTGCGTGCCTCAGTCGCGCCCGTCGCCTGTAGACATCCATCGGTACCGGGGGTTTTTCGGACCCCGCCTCGTTGCCGGATTCCATGGGGCCAGCGTCGCTCCCCTGCCAAGCCGTGCGCTTGACCTAGCCAGGTCAAATAGCCGGAGCCGCCCTCACGTTGCATCAAGCAGTACGAGAAGCATCGTCGCAACTCCGAGCAGCGCTCCCACACCAGCGAAAATGACGGCGGCGCGATTCGCGAGACTTGTGTACTCGCCACGTGAAAGCGCGGCTTCTACCTCTCTGTGTCTTAGGTAGCCATACGACACGAAGGCGACACCCACAATCGCGAACGCAACCCCGATGAGCTGAAACGGCCACGTCGGCCCGCCCGACAGTTCTGGCACAAGCCTCCCCGCGCCGAAACTCACCGCGAAAGTCGTGAGACCTGTCCTCCACCAGGCGAGATACGTGCGCTCGTTCGCAAGCCGCGTGCGTCGCAATGCGTCGCGCGCCTCATCGAACTCCGCGGCCACACAAACTCCTTCGCCACACGGACCGACATTCCCTCTGAAGTCCGGCTGCCCCACGGGCAACCCTCGGGGCCAGCGGTTGACACTGCGGAGCCCTGTCCGATAATCGAGCGATGGGGCGGCTCGAGGAGATGTACCGGCGCTCACTCGAGGACCCGGAGGCCTTCTGGGCCGCGGCTGCGGCCGCGATTGAGTGGGACGAGCCATGGCAGCAGGTGATCGACGACTCGCGCGCCCCGCTCTACCGCTGGTTTGCCGGCGGACGGATGAACACGTGTTACAACGCGCTCGACCGCCACGTCGAGCGCGGTCGTGCCGACCAGCCGGCGCTGATCTACGACTCGCCGGTCACCGACACGGTCGCGGCGCTTACCTACCGAGAGCTGCGTGACGCGGTCGCGCTCTTCGCGGGCGCGCTTGCAGCGCAGGGCGTCACGCGTGGCGATCGGGTCATCGTCTACATGCCGATGGTCCCTGAGGCGGTGATCGCGATGCTCGCGTGTGCGCGGCTCGGCGCGATCCATTCCGTTGTGTTCGGCGGCTTCGCCGCCAACGAGCTCGCGACCCGCATCGAGGACGCCAAACCGAAGGTGATCGTCTCGGCCTCATGCGGGATCGAGCCGGCGCGCCTCGTCGAGTACAAGCCGCTACTCGACGCCGCGATCGACATGGCCGAGTCGAAGCCGCAGTGCTGCATCGTGCTCCAGCGGGCAATGCTCGAGGCCGAGCTCGATCCAGATCGGGACGTCGAATGGAACGCGGCGCTGGCCGGAGCCACGCCGACGGCTTGCGTCTCGGTGGATGCAACCGATCCGCTCTACATCCTCTACACATCCGGGACGACCGGACAGCCGAAGGGGATCGTCCGCGACAACGGCGGCCACGCGGTGGCACTCGCCTGGACGATGAAGAACATCTACGACGTCGATCCGGGCGAGGTTTACTGGGCCGCTTCTGACATCGGCTGGACCGTCGGCCACTCCTACACCGTGTACGCGCCGCTGTTGCACGGGTGTACGACGGTGCTTTACGAGGGCAAGCCGGTCGGGACGCCGGACTCCGGTGCCTTCTGGCGCGTGATCGAACAACACGACGTCTGCACCCTGTTCACGGCGCCAACGGCGTTCCGCGCGATTCGCCAGCAGGACCCCAACGGCGAGCAGATCGAACGCTATGACCTGTCGCGTTTCCGCGCGTTGTTCCTTGCCGGCGAGCGCTGCGACCCCGAGACGCTCGGTTGGGCAGAACAGCAACTAGGCGTGCCGGTGATCGACCACTACTGGCAGACAGAGACCGGCTGGCCGGTCGCGGCCAACTGCCTCGGCATCGAGCGCTTGCCCGTCGTGCCGGGATCGCCGACCAAGCCGGTGCCCGGCTGGGACCTGCGGGTGGTCGACGAAGAGGGCACCGAGCGTGAGCGAGGCGAAATCGGCGCACTCGTGGTCAAGCTGCCACTGCCGCCCGGCTGCTCGCCGACGCTGTGGAACGCAGACGATCGCTTCCGCGACACCTACCTCTCGAACTTCCCCGGGTACTACGAGACCGCAGACGCCGGCTACATCGACGAGGACGGCTACGTCTTCGTGATGGCTCGAACCGACGACATCATCAACGTCGCCGGCCACCGACTGTCGACCGGAGCGATCGAGGAGGCCCTCGCAGCGCATCCCGACGTCGCCGAGTGCGCGGTGGTCGGCGTCGCCGACGAGCTCAAGGGGCAGATCCCCCTCGGGCTGCTCGTCCTCAAGGCTGGGGTCGAGCGCGAGCATGCCGCGATCTGCGACGAGACCGTGCAGCTCGTCCGAGAGCGGGTCGGTCCCGTCGCCGCCTTCAAGCAGGCGGTCGTCGTAGACCGCCTACCGAAGACACGCTCAGGCAAGATCCTGCGCGGCACGATGCGGCGGATCGCCGATGGTGAGAAATACACGACGCCAGCGACTATCGAAGACCCGGCAGTCCTCGATGAAATCAGCGACGCGCTCGAGCGGATCGGCTACGGCCGGATCCGCGCCGTGGTCCGCCGCTGAGGCGCATCGGCGTACCCCTCTGAAACCGCTGTCACGGCTGCCTCGTAGAGAAGGCACGAGCAAAGGACACGAGGGCAGGCAGCAAAGGAGGAGGCCATGCTTCGACGAATCGTTTCGGTCACGGCGGTCATGCTGGCGCTCGCCGCGGGAGGGACATACGCGGCCACGGGCGGGCTCCTGCTCGGGCCCGCCTCGACAGCAAAGACGCGCGACTTCAAGGGCTACTACGACGGCCACAAGGACACGTTCCTAGTCACCGACGTTTCGAACAAGGCGCAGGCGACCGCGTTGAAGGCCAACTACGCGGCGGCAATCGGACGGGTGCGGGGCGCTCCCGCGCAGTACTTCGTTCGCGGCGCCGCGGCGAAAGGGCAGCTCTCCGTGTTCGGCTCGGAGCCCGGCGAGTCGGATTACAACCCGCTCTGGGAGGAGTTCTTCGTCACGTGGAAACCCGGCGTGACGCCGGTGTTGCTCGTCAAGGACGACCAGATCAAGTCGCTCGCGAAGGCGAAAAAGGTAACCCTCAAGGACGCACACATCGTCCTCAACGCCCCGATCACGAGGGTCGGCAAGTAGGGCCTATCGTGGCGAACCGCTTTCGACGCCGATCCGTAGTACTAGGTGCGAAGGGAGGTTTCCGATGACACTTTCGCGCAGAACGCTCTGGATCATCGGCGGACTGCTCGCGATCGCCGTCGTGATAGCCCTGCTGGTCGTATACACCGGTGGAGGCGGTGGTGGTGGCGGCGGCTACTAGCGACACGAGTGACGAGGGGCGAAGCGTGACCGCGGTCGCGCGGAGCCCCTCGTCCTTCGCGCCTACAAGTTGGCCGCGCCGTGAATCCGTGCTGCCGCTGCTTGCAGGCCTTAAAGGGGCGGGAGCGCGAGCCGCCTCCAGTCTTGTGTAAAGAAGCAGGTAACGAGAAGTGGGCCGGGCAGGGATCGAACCTGCGACCTTGGGATTAAAAGTCCGGGCGGAATCGGTGCAGGGTCATGCAGTTGGCTGAAACGTGCTGCAACTAGCCCGGGTCGCTACAGCAACAAGCTGCAACAACCTGCAGGTGACGGAGGCAAGCCCGTACTCTAATCCGTACTCCCCGATGTTGGCTACTGAGCCAACACGTCCTTGCAAGCGTCTCGACTTCCGCCTGCTCGACACGGCAGGCGAGACGGTCGCGGTGGGCGCGGCGCCCCCTGACGCCGACGGCCTGCGGAGTCTGGCCGCTCGTCTTGGCGGCTACTGCGAGCCCGTCTATGCCGCGATCGAGTCGATGAACGGCGCCCGTTTCGTTCACGACCAGCTCGAGCTCGCCGGCTGGCGGGTCGAGATCGCCGATGCGCTCAACTGTGCCGACCGGCCGGACGCCGAAGGACAAAAGGCGCTCTTCACCGACGACACGGTCTTCGTCGTCTTTGCGGCTGAGATCCAATCCGGCGTAAAACATGTTGTGGGCCTCCCTTCGTCTCTCGAGGACGCGCGGAGCATGACTCCGCGGGAGGCCCTCCTTCATCGCATTTCTTACCATGGAGGTTTCGGGGCGTTACACGCGTCACCCGCGACATAGATTGTCCTGCAAATCGGGCGGATTTCGAACCATCGGAGATGCGTCGCGAGAATTCGCGCGTTCGTTTCTGATGTATCCGTTTTGTGTCCGCGAGCTGTTGACGGGATTGACAACGGGCCGAGGTAGGAGTCCTCGACCAGTGCGGCCATGATTCCTCCTTCCGGAGTCGTGTTCGGAATCGCGCTCGATCCGAGCCGGTGCGCGCTTCCGATTCGCCGTGGCGGCCGCGGCACGCCGGAAGGGTGGCCGATCGTCCTGCCCGGGAAGCGGAAGCGATCGCGAGCGCCTTGACAAGCGTCGTGACACCTCATAGGTTGGCGACCAGCAACGGAGGAGGGAACCCTCGCTGCGAGCCATTCCTCGATTGTTGCTGCGGCGCGTGGCCGCTGTGAGGGCGGTCCTTTGAGGTGTTCGACCAGGCGGTCCGCGACCCGGCCGGAGCTTTCGACCTCCGTGGTTGCGATCGGATCCTCGACATCGGCTGTGGCAATCGACCGTTCGCGCAGGCGACTCATCTTGTCGACGTCAGCCTGACGGATCATTCCGAGCGATTCGGATATCCGATCCCGCTCGACGGCCGGCCTTTCTATGAGTGCTCCGTCGAAGAGCTGCCGTTCGACGATGGCTCGTTCGATTACGCGTACTGCTCGCACGTGCTCGAGCACGTGGAGCGCCCGGACTTAGCCTGCCGAGAGCTGATGCGCGTCGCGAAGCGCGGCTACATCGAGACGCCGCGGAGCTGGGTCGAATACGTGTTCGGCGCAGCCAGTCACCGCTGGCTCATCGACGACGAGCTGGGCGTGCTCATCTTCCGGGAGAAGCTCGCTGCAGAGGATTCGGATCCGCTCGGGATTCGCGACGCGATCTTCTCCCTGATGGACAACCCGCGGTTTCGGGCTCACTGGAATTCCGCTGGGATCAGGGCGGTTCGCAACGTCGAATGGCACTGGGACGGGAGCTTCGACTTCGCTGTGATAAGGGCCGAGGAGCGGCTCCCACGCCGGGGTGAGCTCGGCAACGGTGCCCGGCCGCGAGATACCGAGAACGTGCTGCAGCACAGGTGGGCGACATGAGGTGCGTCGCGTGATCTTCGACGCGCCCGAGCCGGATCCGCGGGCCTTTGTCCGGGAATACCGCGAGAACTACGTCAACCTGTACGAACTATGGACGGCGATTGCAGCGCCCCCCGACCACGTCGAGCTGACCACGCCGTATCAAACGCCGATTACGGAGAAGGACTTGCCGCCGGAGCTGCTGAGGTTGGTTCGCGAGTACAGGCGCGAGCACCGCGATCCGATCCTCAGCTTCATCAAGCACATCCGTATCGAGGACGGCCGTCCCGTGCGCGTCGTCGAAGACCAGCAGGGCTTACCGGGCGAGGACGAGTTCATGAGTGTGAGCAGGACCTACACGCTGAACACGAGCGACGTCTCGCGCGTCGTTACCGAGATCTATGTCGCGCGCATCAAGCGAGCGCGGAGCGATAGCGGTGGCTGACACCGACGTGGAAGTCACGTGGAGCGACGCCGAACAGAATTCGTTCACCAAGAAGGTGACGGTGACGGACGGCGAGGCGCGCAAGCCGCTCATCGTGCTGCTTCACGGAAACGGCGGCAACGCCAATGACATGGCCCAGCCGGATGTCGCGCCGGGAATGAACTACGACTTCACCCGTCCCTTTCCAGGGAATCGGACGATCGGATGGCGGTGGTACCCCGGCGTCGGTGTCTGGTCGTTCGAGCTCGATCCGGACAAAGAAGTCGAGGGCTGGCAGCCCTTCCTCCGTCGGCACGGCTTCCGCACGGTCAATTACGCGCAAATCGATGAGACCGGCTTCCTCGAGCGCCCGACGCTCGAGCTCGCCGCGCTGATCGAGGGGATCGTCAAGGAGTTTGGCGACGCAAAGCTGGTCTTCATCGCACACAGCCGCGGCGGGCTGCTGACGCGCAAGTAACTCAAGGATCACGCCGCGGCCAAGGTGCTCGACGGCCGCGTGACGGCGGACATCACGCTCCACTCCCCGCATCTGGGCAGCGAGTTGGCGAACGTGACGACCGCAGTCGCCTCCTCGATCGCCTCGCTCCGAAGCGCGTTCGGCGCGATCGTCGACGCGGCCTTGGGTTCGGTCGAGGCGAGAGTAGGCCAGGACTCGTACCAGGAGCTGCGCGTAGGCGGTTCGTTCCTGGCCGACCTCGAGAACGGCGAGAAGGCCTTTCCCGGCGCGGCGTACCACACCTTCGGCGGCACGAGCGCGCTGCTAACCCGCATTCGCTCCTGGATCTACACGGTGAGCAGTGCCATTCCTCAGTGGCATCTGCCTCCGTACCGCCATCGAATCGCAATGATCGAAGTGCCGGTCGCCTCGCCCGTGGTGAACAGCCTTCCCGACCTCACTCCCGAGTTCACCGAGGGACTCGGCGACATTCTCGTCGCCGACGCACGAGCACACCTGAGCTGCGCGTCCCAGCGAACCAACGGCCTGAACCATGCCGAGGCCCTCTGGGATGGAAACCTCAAGAACCAGGTCCTGACGATCCTCGGCGAGGAGCCGGCGGTCTGGGCCTAACGGAGGACGCGATGAGTCACGCCGATCACGAGACTGGGAGGGTCCGCTTCGAGCGAGCGGGCCTCCGACCCGAACAGCCGTTCGGCCACGAGTGCGAGGACGCCTTCCGCGACATCGCCACAGACGTCGGGGCCTCCGTCGAAGCCGCGATGACGGTGGGAATCGAACGCGGCCGAGACGTCGCGCTCGTCCTGCTCCAACGACTCGCTGCCCGGCAGGAGCCGGAGATGCGCGCACGGATGACGAGGGTGGCTTTCCGGGCGGCACACATGCGGATGTCAGAAGTCCCGCGACTGGGCGGAGGCGTAGCGAACCGGACCTCGTTCTGCGCGATGCTGCTCGCGCATCGCGCGCTGAAGGCGACGCGCTCCCAGCTGGAGGCGATGAAGTAGGTGGAACACCCGTTCGCAGCGGTCGGGGGCGAAGCTCAGGCATCCGCACGAACGGACGACGACGGACAGGCCGCGCTGCTCGCCTCGATCCGCCCGATCGACAAGGACGTCGAAGAGTTCCTCCTCGACATCGACCGCCGGATCGAGCCCCACCTCAAGCGGGCGCTCGCTCGCGTGCCCAACGTCAATCCGCTCCAGCGTGGCGTTGCGCATCAGATCACGAGCGGCGGGAAGCGCATTCGCGCTGCTCTCTGTGTCGCCTCCTGTGAGCTCTTCGGGAGCCCGTACTACCGCAGCCTCAACCTCGCCTCCGCGATCGAGCACATGCAGAACTTCACGCTCGTGCACGACGACATTGCCGACGGCGACACCCACCGACGGGCGCAGGAGTCGATCTGGAAGCAGTTCGGAGTTCCGCACGGGATCAACATCGGCGATGCGTTTGTCCCCCTCGCCGCGCTCGCGATCATCCAGGCTCCGTACGCTGCGTCGCTGAAGGTCCGCCTGATCGAGATGCTGGCCGAGTTCGGACTCGAGATGGCCGAAGGCCAGACGCTCGACCTCAACCTGCGACGAAACGACGACGTCACCTTCGAGGACTACTTCGCGTGCACCCGGAAGAAGACCGGTGCGTTCCTGGCCATGGCGACGGTCGGCGGCGGGCTGATCGGCGGGGCGACCGACGAGCAGCTCGAGCAGCTGCGCGAATTCGCGTTCCTGGCGGGGGTCGCGTTCCAGATCAAGGACGACATCCTCGACATCGACGGAACCAAGGGCCGCGCACGCGGCTCCGACATCCTCGAAGGGAAACGGACGCTGATGGTCGTCCACGCCGCGGAGAATGCGACTCCGGACGACCGAGAGGCGCTGTTCCGGATCCTGAACATGAACCGCCTCGCCAAGTCACGTGGCGAGGTCGACCGGGTCAGGGAGATCTTCCGGCGGACCGGGGCAGCCGAGCACTCGGCCGCGACGGCCGAACGGATCATCGAAGAAGCGGCCGGCCACCTCATGACGCTCCCCGAGACAGATGCGAAGTACAGGCTATTGCGACTCGCCCGTTACCTGAGCAAGCGCATGCACTGAGGCGCGGAAGGAGAGGTATGTCCGACTTGTCGGCAAGCGTTCCGGATGAAGTCCAGACCGAGGTCTCCGACGTGGTGCTCGCCCTGCGGGAGGCCGTGCAAGACAAGAACATCGCAGAGCTCAGGCAGCTGATGGCGAAGAAGGCGCAGGTCTGCGTGGACGGACGTTTCCTCAGCGCGCCGGAGTTCTTCCGCCGCCTCGAGGCGTTCTTCGAGCAGGTGGGGCAGATCGACATGGACGTGATCGGCGTCGACCGGATCGAGCTCCTCGACGAGAACGTGTTCGCGACCTTCAAGGTCGACTTCGCGTGGATCGACGCGGAGCTGTGGGAGGAGCGGGGAGCGCCGGGGACGCTCGATCTCACGTTGGAGCGCAGGCGCGATACAGAGACGTATGAGGGGGAAGAGCAGCAGACGGCGGCCGCAGCTCGCTGGATGATCAACGGCTTCCACTACGAGCCGCGCCTGGGCTACGAGGACGGGGGCGGCCGCGAGCCCGAGGGCGGATTCGAGACGGGTCCGCGGCCGACCGGCGAGGGAGGCTATTTCCCGCTGGGTATCTGGGGGTAGCGCATGTTTGACGCCGTGACCGAGGCGCCGCGATCCGCGACCGGCCTGCGCATCGCTGCGGGGAATGACACGCTCGGCCTTCGTGCGTTGACGCATCTGCTCAGGAGCTACGAACGCGTTCTGAACGCACGGCCACTCCAGATCGGGAACCTCGAATTCCTGCTCGACCTGCTCGAGTCGGCTCGAGTGCTCGCGGAAGCACTCCTGGAGAGGGCGTCGCCTGCGGAACGCGCGAACCTTGGCCTCGACCGCATCGCCGGACTCGTGGCCGGGCAGACTGCTCCAACGTCGGCGGAGGCCGCGGGCGCAATCGTCACCCTGCTCGACGACGCCTTGGAGGAGCTCGAGCGCGTTCGGCTGGCTGACCTGGTACTCCAGAGCCCTTTGCCGGAGCTGGATGCCGACTACGACGCTGTCCACGTCGTCTTCGGTTGCGGGATCGGCCTGGGCGACGAGCTCACGTACTACCGCTTCCTGCGCCGACTCGCACGCCACACGTCGCCGCGACGGCTCACGGTTCACACGCTGTACTGCAACGTCTGGCGAAGCCTCATTCCGGGTGTTCGCGAGGTGAGCTACCGGAAGCGGCCGCTCCGGCCGTTCGAGCAGGTGGCCCACCCCGGCGACGGCCCTGAGCTCGTCGTAGTAGCCGACTTCGAGTTCTACGACATCGGCGGCCGCGTCGTCCCGCGACGAGACGAGCGCGACGTGCTCGAGATCAGCCTCGGCGAGTGCGGCGCCTGGCTGCGCCGCGCGGGTTCCGACTGGACGACGAACGAGCGCTTCCCGCCGCGGCCGTTCAAGAGCTACTACGCGTTCCTCACGGCCCTCGGCGATCGCCTCTTCGGCGAGGCGGATTCTCCGGCATGGGCCCCGGTCGTTCCACCCACTCAAGGCCCGCGGGCGGCAACGGAACGGCTTGTCGTCGTGAATCCGCTCTCCTCCAAGCCCTTGCCGCTCGAGCCCGACGACTGGGCCCGCGTGCTGACCGGCGTTCATGCTCGCCTTCCGGGCCGGCGCCTGCGTGCGCGCGTGTATCCGGGCCTTCATCCTGTCAATCGGGAGTTCACGGAGCGGCTGTGCCGGCTTGCTTCGCGTCGCTCGCCGGGACTCGCTGCGGGCCTGCTCGACCCGCCCGACCGCGAGCTCAGCCCGTGGCTCGCTCTTCCCGCGTTGAGGGAGGCGCTCGAACCCGCCGATCTCTGCCTGACCCTCGATACGTTCACGGCGCACTTCGCGCCGTTGCTCGGCGTGCCGACGGTCGTCGTCGCCTATCTCGAGAACCGCGAGTTCTGGGTCCCCAGCCCTTGGGTGTTCTATGTCGTGCTTCGGGACGTCCAGCAGACGGTCCCTCCGCTCGTCTCATACCTCCTCCACGGCGGCCAAGCGAGCGTCGCGGCGCGCGAGCTCGTTCTGGCGACGGACGCCGCCCTCCCAGAAGGCCTCAATGAGGAGTCGACCGGGCTGATCACATCGCGGCCCGCGGCGGTCTTGCCTCGACTCGGCCCGCGGCTCCAGTACGGCGGCGACGGGCGGCGCTGGCTTCGTCTCTCGTCGCGGCCGGAGCGCGCGGTG
>Ga0137403_10000367_pt1 | contig 57898 bp, 38 predicted proteins | sample CZOMad2_1_16fung_FD_122057 | JGI IMG/M metagenome (GOLD analysis project Ga0137403, IMG submission 122057) | Vadose zone soil fungal communities from Angelo Coast Range Reserve, California, USA - CZOMad2_1_16fungal (Hybrid Assembly) | ecosystem: Environmental > Terrestrial > Soil > Vadose zone...
AATAACGTCGGCGCGCATCAGTTTGTAAAAATGGGACGCTATGCGATGGTCGGCGGAAAGTCGAAGATCGTTCAGGATGTCCTGCCATTTTTCATTACTGACGGAAACCCTCCGCGAGTGAGAGGTATCAATGCAGTGGGAATGCGGCGCGCCGGGTTTTCCGCGGAACAGCGGAGCGCACTGAAGAGGGCTTATCGGATTTTGTTTCGCACTGGATTATCGTTAGCTGAGGCACTCGCGGAGTTGGGAACTCTGGAAGACGACAATGTCAATCACCTGATAAAGTTTATTCGCGGTTCGCAACGAGGCTTTACGCGTCCTGAAAGGCTGGAAGTCTTGGAGTCTTGAAGTCTTGGAGTCTGGGAGTCTTGGAGTCTGGGAGTCTGGAAGTCTTGGAGTCTTGGAGTCTTGGAGTCTGGAAGTCTTGGAGTCTTGGAGGCTGGAGTTTGGAAGCTGGGGAGTGTCGTAACTCCTTCAGATTTTCAGACTCCCAGTCTCCCAGACTTCAGGACTCCCAGACTCCGAGACTCCAAGACTTCAGACTCCGAGACTTCCCCAGACTCCAGACTCCGAGACTTCCAGACTCGGGACTCCAGACTCCAGACTCGGGACTCCAGACTCCAGACTCGGGACTCCAAGACTTGAAAGCATCATGAGTGACGACAGGAAGCACTTAACCGTATCCAATCTCGCTGAACACGTCGGTGGCCAAGTGCTTGGCGATGGCCAGGTGGAGATATGTTCTATTGCTGATTTGGAAACCGCCGGCCAGGGAGAAATCACTTATGTCGAGGACGTAAAGCTGTTTTCGGCCGCCAACTCCAGCAATGCCTCATGCGTGATTGCGCCCGCGGGTGCGGGTTTAAAATCGGGTGCTGTGATTGAAGTCAAACATCCAAAGCTGGCTTTTGCTCAGATCGCTAGGCTGCTCCATCCAGCGCGGCAGCGAGAACCCGGGATACACCCCACCGCGGTAGTTTCCGCGAGTGCTGATATTGCCCTTACTGCTTTTCTTGGACCGCATGTTTCTATCGGAGCAGGCGCGCAGGTCGGCGCCGGCACGAGGATCGAATCCGGGGTTGTTGTTGGTGAAAACGTCAAGATCGGCGCCGACTGCGTGCTCCACCCAAATGTCGTTCTTTATGACGGCGTGTCTATAGGCGATCGGGTAGTACTGCATGCGGGCGTCTGCATTGGCGCGGATGGTTTTGGTTATGTGCGCAACGACATGGGTTACCACAAGTTTCCTCAAATCGGCACTGTCGTGATTGAGCATGACGTGGAGATCGGCGCCCACACCTGTGTGGATCGCGCGGCGCTGGGCCGCACACGGATTGGCCCGGGCACGAAATTAGATAACCTGGTGCACGTCGGCCACAACTGCGACATCGGCGCGAGGGTGGTGATAGCTGCGCAAACCGGTATCAGCGGAAGTGTCACTATTGAAGACGATTGCGTGATCGGTGGACAAGTCGGCTTTGGTGACCACATTCGTGTCCAGAGCGGAGCGGTGATTGGTTCAAAGGCCGGAGTGTTGCCGGGAAAGATCGTTCGGCCGGGTGTTTGGTGGGGGATTCCGATTCAGCCGCTGGATGAATATAAACGTCTGAATGCCCACGTAAACCGGCTGCCGGAAATGCGCCAACAGCTTAAGGAACTGCGAAAACGGCTCACCGAGCTTGAAAGCAAGCTTCTTCCCAGCAAATAGCCTCGTGTGTTTTTGCACAGCGAGAGCTCAAGGCACTTGAATCTTACGATTTCCATTCTGCAACTGCCTCAAGGATTCGCCGGGCGGCCCGCAACGAGGCGCCACCGTCGCCCAACCGCGCTGTAACCTCTTTTAATCTAATGCGCAAAGCCTGGTTTCTTTCCGGCTCGAGCAGCGAAATGATTTCCGCCGCCAGACGCTCGCCCTCCAGTTCATTCTGCATTAGCTCTGTCACCAGTCTTTCCCCGGCAATCAGATTTACCAGACCATAGTGTTCGGCTGTTATCAGCCGGCCCAACGTGTGCCAGTTGACACGAGATTCCTTGTAGACAATCACCATCGGTGTTCTCAGCAAAGCCGCTTCCAGTGTTGCAGTTCCACTGGCTATCGCGGCGGCATCCGAGGCCGCCAGCGCTTCGCGAGTTTCTTCCTCGATGATCCTTACCCGCTCGAATAAGTTTGCTGCGTCCAGTCTTTGAGCGATGATTTGCTTAATCTCACCAGCCGACCTGCTGGGAGCTATAGCCAGCACGAATTGAACGTTCTTGTCTTTCTGAGAGATCAGAGTTGCGGCGTCCAACATTGGCGGCAGTATGCGCTGGACTTCCCTGCGACGGCTGCCGGGAAGGAGCGAAACGATTGGCCTAGCTGGATCGAGCTGGTATCGCTTACAAAACTCGTCGCGTTCGTAATGCGCCCGCACCTCACCCGCGAGTGGGTGGCCAACAAACTCAACGTGTTCGACTCCTCGCGACCTGTACCATTCGGATTCAAAAGGCAGAATCGCCAGGAGCAGATCAACGTCACGCTTGATATTACGCACTCGATGAGGACGCCAGGCCCATAGTTGTGGGCTGATGTAATAGATTATTTTCAGTCCGCGACGATGCAGCGCATGGGCAATGCGAAGATTAAAATCTGGCCAGTCAACAAGAATAACAGCATCGGGCTTTCGGGTGAGAGCTGCGCTCTTCAAAGCCTCATAAGCTCGCCAGAATCTCGGCAAGGCGCCACCAATCTCCAGCAATCCTAGAATTGCGAGATTGTCGGACTGCACGATCGATTCAACGCGGGCGGCGCGCATCAATGGGCCGGTTGCACCAAAGACTTTCACTTCAATGTTGGCGCGCGCGCTGGCTTGTAAAGCTTTTACTAATGTTGAGGCATGGGCGTCACCTGATGGTTCACCGGCGATGATCATGAGATTAAGATGGCTGGGGAGCGGCACGCGAGTCATAATAGATGGGACGAGTGGAATTAGAAATTAGAATTTATAGAATTTAGAATTTAGACTTTAGAATTTGAAAGTATTCAAACTTGCAAACTACAAGCATTACGCGCATTTCAGCCAAACTCTTCAGGAATTCAGTGGTGACACTGCTTCTAAAATTCAAAATTCTAATTTCTAAATTCTAAATTCTGATTTCTCTGAGTTTCGTGCTAGCATCGGCACGCTCTAAATATCCGGCGCGGAAATACTTTCCCCTTGTTTAATGCGCGCCAGTACGGCGGGGAGGTCTTCACTCGCTTTTGCGCTTCGCTGTTTGCTCAAGCGGACTCTCCCGCGCAATACCTTTCGTGCTTGCGAGTGCCGTGCTCATCGTTAGCGCGATAGCCGTCGCTGCTCAACAGACCAATCCGGTCGATCGGAAAGTCACTAATCCGATGACCGACACGCCAAACGTAAACCCCTTAACCCAGGACCAACCGGTAAGGCAGCGGCCGGCGCAACGAACTGAAGCAGGCGTGACAACTGATCAACTGCGTGTAGATGCCACCACGCAGAACGTGTCCGGTCCTGAGAAAGGGCGGGTCTTTGTTTACGAAGGCAATGTCGATGCCCGGATTGGAACATATCGTCTGCAAGCCGATAAGGTGACTGTCTATGAAGCGACGAACAAAGTAATAGCCGAAGGAAACGTAGTTTTCGATCAAGGCGATCAGCAGCGAATTACGGGCACTCGCGCGGAGTGGAATTACAGAACAAAGACGGGCTTCTTTCTCGATTCAACCGGCTTCACTAATCAAACTCAGGATGGCACGCGTATCTACTTCACCGCCGATCGCGTCGAGCGAGTCAGCCTGGACACAATCATCGCCACTAATGTTCAAGTAACCGCCTGCGACGAGGACGTGCCCAAATGGAGCTTTCATGCCAGGCGCGCCAGGATCAAGACCGGCGATCGCGTGCGCATTTATTCACCAAATGTCAGAATCAAGAAGATTCCGATCTTCTATCTGCCCTACGCCTCGGTTCCCATCAAACAGCGCGATCGCGCCTCCGGTTTTCTAACTCCCACCTTCAGTGGCTCCGGTGAAAAGGGGTTCCGGCTTTCGAGTGCGTACTATCAAACGCTGGGGCGTTCCGCGGATGTCACATTACGAAACGACATCTACACCCAGAGAGGCATTGGGTTCGGTGCAGATCTGCGCACACGCGCGAATTCCCGATCATTCTTCAACGCCGGTTTTTATTCGGTCAAGGACCGCATTTTTGGACCACATGCAGATGCAAACCATCCCGACCAGGGTGGTTCAAGTTTGTACGTCAACGGGGTGCACTATTTCCCAAACGGTTTTATTGCCGCGGCAGACGTAAACGTAACCTCCAATCTTACGTATCGACAGGTTTTTTCAGACTCGGTGCAACAGGCAATTTCGCCGGAAGAAACATCACAGGTCTTCGTCAACAAGGATTACAAGGACTATAGTTTTGACTTTCTCGCCCGCTCGCAAGTGACCTCCTTGCCCAACTCACGTATTCGATTGCGCGAAATGCCGAGTGTGATGATGGAAAAGCGGCCGTCGCCTTTGAGCTTTATCAAAAAACTACCAATCTATTTCTCATTCGAGGCCGGAGCTGACGGGGTCAGCCGCAAAGAGACCGTGGAAGACCTGGCTCTGTTCCGCAGTGAAGCCGGGGGCGATCCCATTGTTTCCCCGTCAATCGTACAGCGGCTTGATTTTCATCCGCGGCTGTCGCTTCCATTGAGCTTCGCCGGCTGGTCTTTTACCGCCACCGGAGCAGGACGGGTCACCTTCTATTCGAATTCTCTGGATCCCAGTAATCGAGCGGTGCTGAGCAACAACCTGACCAGGGCGTACAGCGAATTTGAACTCGATTTTCGGCCACCGGCGTTTTTTAAAGATTATAGTCGCGGCAGTGGCACCTTCCTCTTTCGTCATGTGATCGAGCCTTACATCATCTATCGCAAAATCACCGGCATTAATAACTTTGATCGGATCATTCGATTTGATTATGTGGATGCGGTTGCCGATACCAACGAGATCGAGTTTGGCTTGTCAAACCGTTTTTTTACCCGGCGATCGACGGAGAATGTCAGCAGCGCGGCCGTCCGTGCCACTAAGACTGGAGAGAAGGTCCCGCTCTCGAGCCAGCCTTACGAGGCCCTTACTGTCACTGTGCGCGGGAAGTACTTCTTCGATCCGCTTTTTGGAGGCGCGCTGATACCTGGCCAGCGAAATCAGTTTTATCCCATCAACACGCTTTCCGGCTTTAGTTATGGTGGTGTGCCAAGACGCTTCTCGCCCCTGAACATCGATGCGCGTTATCGTCCTCGTAACGACATCTTTGTCGATGTGCGGTCGGATCTCGACACCAGGGGCGGCGGGCTGCGCGCGCTCTCCACCACATTCGGAATCAATCGTCCGCTGCTGCAGGCTTTTCAAACGTTCTATTACACTCGCGCAATCGATCTGGTTCCGAGCCTTGCCAAATTTGCCGACGCCCGTGGCCTGGAACCGGGGACGCTTCGGGGCTCACAATGGAGTCCATCGATCTTTCTCGGTAATCGCGAGGGAGGTTTGTTTGGCGGCGCCTCGTTCTTCTTCGATTTTCAAACCCGGCCCGGGAAAGGCAACAGCTCCCTGATAAGTTCGACAGTTACAGTTGGTTACAGTTGGGATTGCTGTGCCATCACAGCTCAGAACTACACCTTCAACGTAGGCCTGCGCCAGGAGAACCGGGTGGTATTCAGCTTTCGCCTGAACGGAATTGGGACTTTTGGAACCGAACAAATCGGTCAGCCGTCTCGCTAGTGTCTTTCCACTGTAAACCCAAGCGGACTTGGTATATATTGCTTCACGCTGCGGTAATGGCTGCTCAGGCTTTTCCCCGCTTGAAAGTCACGCCTCATGCCTTGGACCGACTTAGGCTTCGAATTAAATAGTTATCCATAGCTGACCTTCAAATAGGAGTATCGGTTGATGTTGATTACCCACTTCGGCAGAAACCAACGACGGTTTCGTCTGGCCCTTACACTTCTACTTTTTTCATCCGCCCTCGCGATTGCATTCATAGCTCTCCCCCCCCGATCCGGCGCGAAACCTCCAGCCCAGGAAACCCAAGCACAAGGAAAACGAACCAAAGCAGGGTTTGTACCCGGAGAAGTTCTTGTTCGCTACCGAAATGAAGGCGAGGCAAAGGCCAAGGGCGCCGCGGTCACCCTGGCGCGCGCTGACGGTCAGACATTGCCCATCCAAATCGAGCGCTTGCGAGGCGCAGACCTGGTTCCGGGTTTGCGACTGGCCCACGTCGCCGCCGAGGACACGATGAGCGCGCTCCAGGCATTAAAAAAGCAGCCAGACGTGCTTTATGCGGAGCCAAACTACATCTGGCATGTTGACGCGACACCTAACGATCCGCGGTTTCTTAGTAACGAGCTGTACGGGCTCACCAAGATAGGCGGGCCGCTAGCCTGGGACACTACGACCGGAAGCGCCAGTGTAGTGATTGGTGTAGTTGACGAGGGCATAGATCTGGTTCACCCAGACCTAATCGACAACATTTGGACGAATCCGATGCCCGGCTCAATCACCGGTATTAACGGCGACCTGCACGGCTACAATTTTGTCGATAACACCGGCACTATTCCCGGTGAGGACCATGCGACGCACGTTGCGGGAACCGCCGGCGCTCGTGGCAACAACGGCGTCGGTGTCGTTGGTGTGAACTGGACCGTTAGTCTGATGTCTTTGAGAGCGCTTGATCCCCTTGGTGGAGATGTTTCCGATATTGTTGATGCCTATACCTATGCAAAGCAGATGCGTGACCTGTGGGTTTCGACCGGTGGGACGAAGGGCGCAAATATCCGGGTCCTGAATAACAGCTATGGCGGCAGTGGGTTTTCTCAGACAGCGTTTGACGCCATAACGGCACTCAATCAATCGGGAATTCTGTTCGTCGGTTCAGCCGGTAACACGGACGATGGAAATACAAACAACGATGCCACCCCCCACTATCCGTCTGATTACAATGTGCCAAACACAATCTCGGTGGGCGCAACGAATCAGACCGATCTGATGGCGAGTTTTTCGCACATCGGTCCAAACAGCGTCACGCTGGGTGCGCCGGGACAATCAATCCTGAGTACCCTTCCGGGGAACGCTTACGGTATCTTCAGTGGCACGTCCATGTCGTCGCCCCATGTCTCAGGTTCTGCGGCCTTAATTTGCGCAGCCAATCCCAACGTTACCTTGCAGCAACTCCGCGCCTTGCTCATCTTTAACGGCGACATCGCACCGGACCTTGTCAGCAAGACCATTACCGGCCGGCGACTTAACGTTGCCAATAGTCTCGCTGCGCTGGCGGAAAACGACTCTACGCCGCCAGGCACCGTGACGAACTTCCATATCAACTCTCAAAACGGCCGCAGTCTGAATCTTGGTTGGAACGCGTCCGGCGATAATGGCGCTAGCGGCAACGCTTCGCTCTACGAACTCAGCTTTCTAGATGCGAAAACAGGAGCAGTCGTTTCTCTGAAGAAGGTTATCCCCGTAGCGTCGGGTTCGGCCCAGACGGCTGACGTCAAAATTCCATTCCGGCACACCGCCGGAACTATCCGACTTCGCGAGTTCGACAACGTCGGTAACGAGGGAACTCCGGCCTCCTTAAACGTTTCGGTGAGTTTTGCCGAAGGCGATCCCTATGCTACGACGCTCAGCATTCCCACTGCCCTTTCGACTGGCGGCACGCTGCTCAGCAGCACAAACTGCGACGATTGTTATAGGATTACCAGTCTGCCGTTTGCTTTCCCCTTCTTCGGGCAAGCCTACAACTCAGTAACGATCTCGAGTAACGGCAACCTCTATTTCGAGCCGCCGTCTCCACCGGTTCGTAGCGGGGGTGACGCGGACGATGTGCCCAGTTCAAGCGTTGATTTAACGCGATTCAAGATGATCGCGGGTTTGTGGGATGACATTGATCTTCGAACAAGCAGCAGGGCGGATGCGGGAGTTTTTCAGGTGCTGCCTGACGCGAGTCGAGTAATCTTTCGCTGGCAGGGTGTGCCGTGCAACTTCAACGGCAGCGTTTGTACGGGCGGAGCCCCGATCAATTTCGAAATCGAACTTCGCAACGACGGCACTATTAAGAGTCGTTATGGTAGTGGGAACACCGGATTGTTTCCGGTTGTCGGGATTGCCGGCGGCGAGCCCGATGCTTACCTGATTCCAACGCACACGTCGGAAGACGCGCCGATGGATCTGACTAACGCGGTGGAGGTTACATACATCCCGCGAAATGTCATCAACCCACTGGACAACAATTTCTTCTTCATCAGCCAACAGTACCGTGATTTGCTCAACCGCGAGCCGGATCTCGGCGGCCTGGATTTCTGGTCGAGTGATCTCAACAGCTGCGGAACAAATCAGATGTGTCTGGTTCGCCGCAGGGTCGCGATCTCCGCCGCATTCTTCATCGAGTTAGAATTCCAGCGAACGGGTTCTTTTGTCGTCCGTTCGTTCAAGGGAGGGTTGGGTCGGCAGCCAAACTATGCCGAGTTTACGACTGACCGTCCGCAAATCGTCGAAGGTCCAAACCTCGAGCAAACGAAACAAACATACATGCTGGCCTTTGTGCAGCGTCCTGAGTTCATAAACAAGTATGCGGGAGCCAACACTGATGCTTCCTTTGTTGATGCTTTGCTAGCCAACATTAATCTGCATTCAGGTGTTGATTTATCGGCACAGCGACAGGCGCTGATTAACAAGTACAACACCGGAAGCGGCATGGCCCAGAGCCGCGCTTTTGCGACTCGGGACGCCATCGACGCCACCGCATTTCAGGACGCCGAATACAATCGCGCGTTTGTGTTGATGCAGTACTTTGGCTATCTTGCCCGAGATATAGACCAGGGTGGTTACGATTTCTGGCTCGACGTGCTTAATAACCGCGTGCCCGGCAATTTCCAGGGCATGGTCTGTGCTTTCATTACCTCGGCTGAGTATCAACACCGATTCAGTACTTTGGCTCCCCATTCCGATCAAGAGTGCGGTGCGCCGAATTTTTAGTCGCTAGACCGCTTTACCAGCACGGGTCTTAACATGGCATTCGTGGCTTGCTTCGGCATTCGCGGCATGTCTGTCCTCGCCGGCCTCTCAAAGGCTCTGGCTCTCTTTGCTGTACTCCTTCCCGTTGCCGTGGGCGCTTTTGCAAATGAAAGCGCCCATCATCCGTCAGCACAATCGAAATTAAAGCGACCCACCGCGGCTGTTCGGCGGATCAGGCGTAGCTTGAGAGTGCGACGGCACAATCGATCCGATCTGCCGCGGTATCAGAATGACAACGGCGAAGATGTCGAAGGGCGCCAGAGTTGGTTCATGTTCCAGCGAACCTATCCGTTCAACTCAGTACCCCTTGAAGCGCGCCGCCGGGCCTGGGATATGCGGCCCGGAGCTCGCAAACGCCCTTCCCTGACTGAGGCACCATTATGGGCGCCCATTGGCCCCATGCCCACCCACTCGTTTGCACCGCTGTTCAGTAATTTTGGCTTCAACAGTGGCCGGATAAATTCAATAGCTGTGTCGCCTGTCGATGCCCAGCTGGTTCTCGTGGGAGGCGCGAGCGGCGGTATCTGGCGCTCGGCCGATGGCGGCATCACCTTCACTCCCGTCAGTGACTCTCAGGTTGATCTGGCGGTAGGGTCAATCGCATTCTCGCGCAGCAACTCCAACATCGTGTACGCGGGCATGGGAGACATGCACGGATGTTGCGATTACCTGGGCAGTGGCGTTCTGAAATCCACGGATGCGGGTCTTTCATGGGTGCTAGTCAGCAATTCGTCACTGCCGCAACCGGGCGCCACTGGAAAAATCGAGGTGGATCCGAACGATCCGAACAAAGTCTATCTGGCACTTTATCGCTTCCTTGATGCAACAGCGGAAAACAGTTTTTTCTATGGCGGTATTTATATCTCAAGCGATGGCGGTGTGAACTGGACGCGAACACTGACGGGGTTGCCGCGCGATCTGGCGATCAATCCGGCGAATTCACAAATCATTTATGCAGCGATGCGCGGCATTGGGACTAGCGGAAGCGGCCCGGGAGGCGGACTCTACCGGTCGCTGGATGGCGGCTCGAACTGGACCGAGGTTTACGACTCGAGCTTTGACGACGCTTTTGCTGTCCTGGGGCTCAGGGATATCAGGGTCGCCGTTTCGGCGGCGGCACCTCAGAAGGTCTACGTTTATTCCGGAGGCGGATTACCTGGCGGCTTTGAAATTCGGTTGACGGTTAGCACTGACAGTGGCGCCACGTTTGGCGCCGACCGCGCTCTCACCACGGTCGACCGCGGCCAGTTTGGCTACAATACGTATCTGTATGCTGATCCATTCAATGGCGATACGCTTTACATAGGGGCGCGCGACGTTTTCAAAAGCGTCGACGGTGGGGGGAGCTGGATCAATCTCACGACTAACTTCGACCGCTCATTTGTTTACTCTCCATTCCTGGCCAAGGCACATCCGGACCAGCACGCGTTGGCCTTTTCGTTAACTACACCAAACCAGTTTTTCATAGGCAACGATGGTGGTTTGTACAAAACGAATGACGCTGGTGCGACTTTTCAGGATCAAAATGCGACGCTTTCGTTGACCCAGTTTGTCAGCCTGGCTCGTCATCCAACAGATGCTTCTATCACCTTCGGAGGGACCCAGGATAACGGCGCCCAGCGGCGACTGGAGGGTGGCCGTCAATGGGAAGACTTCTCCGCCGGTGACGGTGGACATCTGGTAATCAATCCTGAGGATCCTTCAACCCTTTTTGTTACCTATATTGGCGGCACCATCTGGCACTTTGGAAATAACGGCGCCTCCGGGCGTATTACTGTGGCGACGGATAGCACTTTTCGATCTGCCAGTGGAGGAAACGAACGGATCGCGTTTTACGCTCCGCTGACCGGCAATGGCGTGACTTCTCAGATCTACTTTGGAACGCAGCGCGTTTGGACCAGCACAAACCTGGGCGCTACCTGGGCGCCGACCGGATCGGTACCCGACCTTACCCGGGGCACTCCCGATGTGCTGACCACGATCGCGGTGGCGAAATCAGATTCGCATGTGATCTACACAGGTTCAGAGATGGGCCGGGTGATGATTTCAACAGACGGTGGCCTCAACTGGAATCCGGCTGGTGCTGGATTGCCTAACCGCTTCATTGCAAGCATCAATGTCGATTACAACAATCCCGCAGTTGCTTACCTGACGGTTTCGGGGTTTGGTTCGGGTCATGTTTTTAGGACGACCGACACCGGCGCGAGCTGGACCGATATCAGTGGCGTTGTCGGCCAAGGTGGCTTGCCCAACATCCCGGTCAGCGCGTTATTGATTGATCCGAACAATCCCAATGTGCTCTATGCAGGCTCGGACGTAGGTGTGTTTCGTTCTACTACCGGCGGTAATACATGGACCACTTTCAACAGTGGTCTGCCACCTGTGATAGTCACGGCTTTTGCCGTTAATGCCGCCGGACAAATTCAGGTCGGAACCTACGGACGTGGAGCTTATGAAGCAACCGGCACAGCCCCGACCTTTTCAATTTCCGGCCGCGTGACGGACGGTTTTGGCAACGGCATCGCCGGGGCAACGGTAAATCTGAGTGGCGGGCAGTCAACCTCTGCGCTCACGGATTCAACCGGACAGTATTCATTGTCCGACGTGGCAGGCGGAGGAAACTACAACATTTCTGCCTTCAAGTCTGGCCAATACCTAAGCTTCGCGCGACAGATCGTCAACCTCAGTACGGACGCAGTAGGGTTTGATTTACGGCTGGATCCATTTGTCGTCGCGAACGTCCATAGCCAGGACTCGAGCGGCAGCAGTCTGCCAAACGTGCTAATAAGCTCCCCCGTGCAGACATTTTCGCTGCTAACGAATTCACAGGGTAACGCGAACGTGTCTATAGGAGTGCCTTTCGTGGGTGTGAGCCAGATAACAATCACACCAACGAAACTGGGCTATGCTTTCACTCCTCCCAGTTTCACCTTCAGCAGCCAAAGTGGCAATCAGAACATCACATTTTCTTCTATCATACCGAATCCAATGGATGACGCTCGTGCTTTTGTTGCGCAGGCCTATCGCGACTTTCTGGGACGTGAGGCCGACCCGGGCGGTCTGGATTACTGGTCGTCGCAAATTCTCGGCTGCGGAGTAGATGCGCTGTGCATTCACAACAAGCGCCTCGACGTTAGCGCGGCCTTTTTTGTCGAAGCGGAATTCCAGCGCACTGGTTCTTTTGTTTACCGGCTGCACAAAGCAGGGTTGGGCCACCGGCCCAGCTTTGCGGATTTCGTTGCCGACCGAGCTCAAATCGTTGAAGGGCCGAACCTCGAACAAACGAAACAGGCTTTGACACTGGCGTTTGTCCAGCGTTCCGAGTTTGTTCAGAAATACAGCCTGGCCACTACAGCGGGACCTTTTGTCGATTCATTGCTTACGAGTATTCAGCAGAATTCCGGTGTAAACCTTTTCAGCCAGCGGCAAGCTCTAATCGACCGATACAATTCCTCATCCGACATGAAACAGGGGCGCGCTTTGGTGCTGCGCGATACGGTTGAGAGCACTCCGTTTACGACTACTGAATACAATCCCTCGTTTGTGCTGATGGAATACTTCGGCTATTTGCACCGAGACCCGGATCAAGGGGGCTACTTATTCTGGTTGGACGTGCTGAATAATCGGGTGCCGGGGAATTTCCGTAGTATGGTCTGTGCCTTTGTGACCTCGACTGAGTACCAGCAACGCTTTGGGCCGTCGGTAACTCGTTCGAATCGCGACTGCGGGCAATGAGGTCGTCAAATTAGCAATCAGAGCCTGAGCACGGAACGAGGAATTAGCCACAGATTAACCCGGATGACGCAGATCAGAATAAGAGTGCGAGCATGTGCTAAGTCGTGAGCCGCCTAAGAGCGCGAGGATGTCCTAAGTCGTGAGCTGCCTAATTCCAGTTTGTTCTGATCCGCGTCATCGGCCTTAATCTGTGGCTGATTTCTCTTGGCGGTTAGGCGGTATTAAGGTACTGGTTCAGTTTGCCCTGGGAACGCGGGCGTCTCGCCCGCAATCTGATCGATCTCCCGTGGGATGCGGGCGAGACGCCCGCGTTCCCAGGGCAAACTGAACCAGTATCCGTATTAATGGTCGCTTGCGGTTAGTGGAGGCTTCTGCGTAAAATGGCCGTTCTAAAAATCGCCGGGTGTGGGCAATTCACTTCACCTGCGCAAAGCTACAGCCCGGGCTCCCCAGGGGCATCTAATCTGCTCGTTTCTGCGTCTTTATTTCGGAGGAATTCGTGAAGCCAGCTTTTCGCGTTGTCTGCGCTATTGCCCTGCTTACGCTCGCCTGTGGCGCATTTTCATCCGCAGCGGGCCAAGCCTCGAGCCCCACACCAGATCCATTCGTTGTTCAGTTGACTTCCACCCCGAACGCAAACTTTAGCAACTTTGCGGGCGACATTTCCGGTAATGGGCGTTTCGTTGTCTTTGAGTCAAATGGTGACGTAGCAACAGAAAAGACCGCGACGCGCAATAACGCCGACGGTAATCGCGAGATCTTCCTCGCCGACTACGCCCAACGACGGATTTTCCAAATTACTGACACCAAAAATGTGCCGAAGCCTGCGGCGAGTCCGAGCCCTACACCTTCGCCTTCGCCTACTCCCACCCCGAGCCCGACACCAACACCGGCGCCGACACCAGCAGATCCATCACAGGTGCAGATCGAGATCAGCAACAATCGGCCGATGATTACTTTCGAGCCCGCTCTTTCCGGTGGCACTCGGGTGTTTACGATAGTGTTCAGCTCTAACGCGCCGAATCCAGGAAGCTTTGATGGGGTTGACACGGGTGGCGCACTCGCGGCGGACGGCAATCAGGAGATCTGGATCTATCAATTGCCGGCGGTCACAGATGTCAGTCTTTCGACAGGCGCCGATCTTCCCTTGCAGAATCTGGCAGCCGGCACGTTTACCCAAATTACAAATACACCCGCAAGTCGTTTGCCCACTCCCGGTAGCACAACCGCCGCGCCTTTTGTAGCGGACGACAATCGCAGCGCCACGATTAACGATAGTGGAAATATCATTGCGTTCATTTCAACGCGCAATCTGGCGCCTGCCACTGGCAATTCAGACGGTAACCCCGAACTCTTTTTCTTTAATCGATCTTCCGCTTCCTTTGTTCAGGCGACGGTGACTCAGGACGTGTTCGAGAATGGGAGACTTGTGTTTTCTGCCTTTAGCGATAACCCATCGCTTTCAGCGGACGGATCTGTTGTAGCCTTTATCTCAAATGGAAATCTGGCGGGTCTTAACGACGACGGCAACGGTCGCGGGAATGCCGAGGTGTATCTCGCTAATTTCAGCGGTTCTGCCGTGAGCAATGTGCGCCAGGTAACACGCACGAAAGCCGATGCCACGGTTGCCACGGTCAATTTGTTTAGTTCGGGACGAAGACTCAGTCGCGACGGTTCGTATTTAGCTTTAGACAGCCTTGCAGATGACCCTAAGGCGAACGGAACGAATAAGCCTTTCTTTGCCATTTTTGTCTATACGGTAGCGACCGACACCTTTAACTTGATCGGCCAGCGAGCCACTGGTGCTCCCGGTGATATTTTCCATTTTCCGACCTTTACCGACTACACGGGACTGGTACCAAGCACTCTTGTGTTCACGTCTGCTTTGAATTTTCGGCCAGACGGTTCATTTCCTCCTACGGCTCAGGCGAGCGAAGGTCTTAATCCGCTGAACGCCGCCCAGGCCTTTGCAACGCAGATTCCCGCGAGTTCAAACAACACTTTTACGCGGCTCACAAATCATCCGCAGGGCCAAAGTTTTGGCGGCATCAGACCGCTCGCCAGTAACACACGTTCGAGGTTGGCTTATAGTTTAGGTGGTGCTGAACTCGGCGGAGGAAACCCGGACTTTTCAACGGAGGTTTTCTACTTGTCGAGCCCGACCGTCACAACTGTGGCCAACGATCTCCTTTCGTTCTTTACCGGCGCGAGTAATATGCCGGTTCCGTCGGCGACTCCTGCGGCGAGCCCTACGCCGACGCCGAGCCCAACACCGACACCCAGTCCATCTCCTGGCGCAGCAGTCGGTCTGGCTGCGGGCGAGCTGGCAATAATCCGGGCCGACGTAGATCTTGCGCCTTCGAACAGCACGGCGACCGGAGGTTCTGAAACGTTGCGCCGTCCGGCGCTTCCGGTAGAGTTGAATGGGGTATCAGTTTCGGTGAATGGGGCTGCGGCTGGTCTTTACTTTGTGGGCAATTCGCCGCGACAGATAAATTTCGTTGTTCCTATCGGCTTAGCACCTGGCCTCGCAACCTTCGTGGTGAACAACAACGGCACGACTTTTCGTGCGATAGTTTTAATCGTTGTTGCCCAGCCCGACATATTCACTACGACCAACGATGCTGATGGTCGGGCTATCGTCCGTAATGTAACAAATCCGCTGATGCCGACTACCGAACCCTTCACTGTCAAGTCAACGGACAGTGGCGGTAATCTTGTCGCGACGGTGCTCGAAATAAGCCTGACAGGCGTGCGAAATGTAACCGTCGGGGAGGTAACCGTGACGGTCGGAACCACTACTATCACGCCGGCCCTGGTAGTTAAATCCAACACCGAGATGCCCGGCTTTGATCTGATTAATTTTGCTTTACCTGAATCGCTCGCCGGAGCTGGTGACGTTCCGATAATCGTAACGGTTACCCGATCGAGCGCTGCTTTCAGCAGCAGGCCAGCTTCGAGTGCTCCGCATATTACAATCAGTCCGTAGTTTTCGCCGGCTGTGAATTTCTTTGGCCCGCATGAAGTTTTCTTAAATTTCGTGCGGGCTGTTTTGTTTTTTCTGAACAAGCTGATGTACATGTGCTTGACATGGATTGGTATCAATTCGTAGCCTTTGTACACTCGCGCTACTGACCGTCTCTCACAATTGCTGCGCAGGTCGCGCCGCCACAGTTACAGGAAATCGAGGGTGAATATCATCGACCCGAGTCAGGACGTAAACCGAATCGTAGAGAAGTTGAAGCACGATGCTGCGCAGCGTCAGCGGCGTTTGTCCTTGCTTAGTCTGCCTTGCAATGCCAACGGGGAAGATCCAGATCCAGACGCCATTCAAAAGCGGCTCAGAGTCGAAATTCCACCGCTGAGACTCGCATCCTCGCTTACAGACAGGAACTTGAGTAACTACACGCTTAACGATCTGCTTGCTTTCGATGATGTTGAGTTCCTGCACAACGCTTATCAGGCACTACTGAAACGACCACCCGATCCGGACGGACTGGCCGCCGCAATTATCCAACTACGCAGCGGCCGGGCCGACAAGCTGGACATTCTGGCCGGCCTGCGCTTTTCCGAGGAAGGCCGCGAAAAACGGGTGCACATTCGCGGGTTGCGGTGGCGTACATTGCTCCGCAGGTTTTGTCGACTTCCACTCGTGCGGTATCTTGCATTACCGGCTGACGAGTACCTGCATTTGCGCTCGATGATAAAAGGGCAGAGGCGCGGCGCCGGACTGATCCTCGATCGTCAGGATCTAATTGCGAATTACATCAACTCAAATCTGGCTGGACCTCTTCAGCAGCTTGCACACGCAGTCGAGGAAGCGCTGCAACTGTCAGCAGAGCAAAAAGCTATGAACGAAGCGTTGCTGGACCGGGTAAGTCATTTAAGCGGGTATCTGGACGAGCGCGTCAATGAAGAAGCGATTCAACGACAACAGGAAACCAGGGACCGCAGCGCTGAAATCGAGGATCTAAGACGGGTCTACAACAAGTACCGCACCCAGGTGGAACTCACCGAGAAAGATCTTAAACGCCAGATGGAACACCTCTTCCGCAAGCATCAGGAAGTGAAGACTGAGCTCGTGTATCAGCAGCAAAGACTGGCGTCGCTATCCAATGGCGAAACAACGACAAAGGCTGCTCCCATGATGGAGGAAAAGGCTGAGACATCCGGCGGCGCTTACCCTCTGGATGCTTTCTTCGCTTCGTTTGATGAGCACTTTCGCGGAAATCGCGAGGATGTGAAGGAAAGACTGCGAACCTATATTCCCATACTAAGAGAACACAACGCCGGCGGTGAAAATGCACCGATTCTTGATGTGGCTTGTGGCCGAGGCGAATGGCTCGAGTTGTTAAAAGAAGAAGGCTTGCACGCTCGAGGAGTGGATGTGAACAGCGTGCTTGTAGCTCAATGCCGCGATCGCGGGCTCGACGTAACGCAGGCCGAACTTGTGGATCTGCTGCGCTCTATTCCCGATGGGACACTCGGCGCCGTATCTGCTTTCCATATTGTCGAACACTTGCCGCTGGAACGACTGATCCTCTTTCTCGATGAAGCCTTGCGTGCGCTGCGTTCGAATGGCCTCATCCTATTGGAAACACCGAACCCACGGAACATCATGGTCGGTAGTTGTAATTTCTATTTTGATCCTACCCACCGGAATCCTTTGCCGGACCCCGTGCTGCGGTTTCTGGTTGAGTCGAGGGGGTTCATAGTCAGCGAAGCCTTTGGGCTCAATCCGTCGGATGAGAAGCCGCTTGCAGGCGACTCAGAAGTGGCCCGGCGTTTCAATGATTACTTTTATGGCCCAATGGACTATGCGATCGTCGCCCGCAAAGTCTGACAAATGAGAATCCTAATTGCCACCATCCAGGTGCCGTTTATTCGAGGGGGCGCCGAGATTCATGCTGAAGGACTACATGCGGCATTGCGGGCAGCGGGACACCAGGCCGAAATCATCGCAGTCCCGTTCAAATGGTACCCGCCGGAAAAGGTTCTGGACCATATGCTGGCCTGCCGTCTGCTGGACCTGAGCGAAGTAATGGGCACCCCGGTAGACTTGCTGATCGGTCTTAAATTTCCCGCTTATCTTATTCCTCACGATAACAAGGTGCTCTGGATCCTCCACCAATTTCGCACCGCATATGAACTTTGGGATCATCCGCTTGGTGATCTGATCCACGAACCCAACGGGATCGAGGTTCGTGACGCGATCAGAGAAGCGGACAGGCAGATCCTTTCCGAGGCCCGCCGGGTGTTTTCCAATTCCGCCAACGTCGCTGCCAGGCTGAAGTTTTATTGTGGTTTCGAGGCGTCCCCACTTTACCATCCGCCGCCCGGGGCAGAAGAATTCTATTCGGCCGACGCGGAGGACTTTTTTTTCTTTCCCAGCAGACTCTGCCTGCCAAAAAGGCAATCATTGGTATTGGAAGCGCTCGCGCTTACGCGTCATCCCATTCGAGTTGTTTTTGCGGGGGCTGCCGACGAGGGCGATTACCTAACCGAGTTAACGAAGCTTGCCGACCACCTGGGATTGGAAACGCGCGTCGAGTGGTTGGGCTATATCGCCGACGATCGGAAACGGGAGCTCTATGCAAAGGCCCTGGCGATAATCTATCCCCCCATTGACGAAGACTTCGGCTATGTGACACTCGAGGGTATGCTGGCTAGAAAACCAGTTGTGGTTTGCTCCGACTCAGGTGGGCCACTCGAGTTCGTGCGCCACGAGCAGAACGGACTGATTGTTGAACCCACTCCACAGGCTTTGGCGCAAGCGCTGGACAGGGTTTGGGACGATCGCTTGACGGCAAAAAGGTGGGGAATCGCAGGATATGAGTTATACCGGCAGATGGACATTTCCTGGACGAAAGTTGTCGAAAGTCTGGTGGGATGAAGATTAACTGGTTTTCACCGTTGTCGCCTGCAGCGACCGATATTGCCCACTATACAGCGCGGGTGCTGCCGGCGCTGGCAGCGGTAGCGGAAGTAACGCTTTGGACCACCAGCCGCCATTGGGCGGCGAGCCTGGAACAGTTTGCCCAAGTGCGACGGTATGGTTTGGAGCGGTTACCGTCGACTGAACTGAATCGAGCCGATATGACTTTTTATCATATCGGGAATAATCCACGTTTCCACTGGCCGATCTGGCATGTCTCGCGAGTCCATCCGGGCGTGATAGTGCTGCATGACCTTCGATTGCATCACTTCTTTGACTGGATCTATCGCGTGCATTACCAGAACCTGGCCATGTATCTGGAAATGATGGAAACTTTTTATGGCGAATCGGCACAGGAAGATGCGCGTGAATGCTTCAACACCAACGCTGGAAACATCGAGTACATGGCCCAGCGATATCCGCTGACCGACCTGGCTTTACAACACGCTCTGGGAGTAATCGTCCACACTCAGGAAGCGTATGACGTGCTTAAGCCAAAGGCAGATTGGCCGCTGATGTACGCCCCGCTGCCGTTTCCCGCAGTTGAGTCAATCGGATTGCGTGAGGTGGCGCCTCCATATCGTTTGATCGTGTTTGGTTATTTGGGTCGAAACCGGCGGCTCGATTCGGTACTGGAAGCATTGGCAGGGTTTTCCGGAAGAGAACATTTCAGACTGGACATCTTTGGGAGCGTTCTCGAGGATGAGGAGCGTATCCGCGCAAAGATTAGGAATCTGAAATTGACGGAGTCGGTAAGACTGCACGGTTTCGTTCCCGAGGAGAGACTTCGAGAGGCGCTGGCCCAGTCTCATTTGGCGATCAACCTTCGCTTTCCTACCGTCGGAGAAGCGTCGGGCAGCCAACTGCGAATCTGGTCGAACCGGTTGCCAAGCCTGGTTTCAGACGTTGGCTGGTACGCCTCTTTGCCTGCCGACACGACTGCTTTTGTTCGCCACGATGAGCACGAGATCAGTGACATTCAGAACCATCTGAGTGACTTTCTGGACGCCCCTGACAGTTTTGCGCGGATGGGCTTGAGAGGCTTTGAGGAACTGAGGAAAAACCATTCTCCAGCAGCGTATGCGCAGCAAATCGAATCGATGGTTGAATTGGCAAAAGGTTTTCGTCCGCAGTTTGCCGCCCGAGCTCTGGCGCAGCGGGCAAGTGTTCCGCTTGCCCAGTGGCTCTCTCCGTCGGAGTTTGACGAGCCGCTGAAGCATTTGGTCCGCGAGGCCATGTCTCTGGTTCGGGGGTAGTCGATGCGCATTGGGATCGACGGATTGCCCCTTACCGAATCATTGGCGGGCGTGGGCTATTACACTCTGGAACTTGCTCATCACTTGTCCCGCGACGCGAGCGGGGACGAAGTGGAAGTTGTTTCTCCAAAACCATTTCTCGACTCGCTTCGACTCTGCGAGCGCAACGATTCTCGCCTGCGCTTCGGCACAGAGAAAACAAATCCGGTTACAGCACGGTGGTGGTCTATTGGCTTGCCTCGCTATTTACGACGGCGCCGGCCGGATGTCTTTCATGGAACAAACTTCGAGATTCCTCTGCGCAGCGTTTGCCCGACCGTACTCACCATCCACGACCTTTCACTCTTGCTTTACCCCGAAACTCATGAACGCAGACGCGTCTGGCGGGCTCGACGCAGGCTTCCTCTGATGGCCCGGAAGGCAACATTGATCATTACTGTTTCCGAAGCGGTGCGGCAGGAGGTCAATCGACATCTGAGGATACCGTTGGAGAAAATCAAGACTGTTCATTCAGCCGCGCGAGAATTCTTCAGGCCAATGGAACCCGAGCGCGCCGAACTGATTCGAACCCGCCTCAACATTGCGGGAGATTTTGTTTTGTACACCGGGACGATCGAACCGCGTAAGAATCTGTCCTTGCTGGTGCGCGCTTTCACGGAAATTTCCCGCCGCAGGCCGGGGTTGCAACTGGTAATGGCCGGAAAGAAAGGCTGGCTGGTTGAAGACTTTTACAACTCTTTGCGGCAATCTTCCGCAAACAAAAATGTAGTGTTCACGGGCTATCTAAATGACGAGGAACTTTGTGCGCTCTACTCCTCGTGCAAAGTCTTTGTTTATCCATCCCTTTACGAAGGGTTTGGTTTTCCGCCGCTCGAAGCAATGGCATGTGGTGCGCCGGTAATCGCCAGCCGGATTCCAAGCATTGAAGAAGTTGCGGGTACTGCCGCGTTGTTCGTTTCGCCGCACTCATGGATTGATCTGGCCGAATCGATAAGCAGAGTACTCGATAACAGTTCGTTGCGGGAAGAACTGATCACGGCCGGCTTGGAGAGGGCTAAGCAATATTCCTGGGCGATGACGGCGGAGCGCACTCGGGCGGTTTACCAGGAAGCGATGGCTCTGTACAAAAAGTCCTGACTACCGCCACGTGGAGCGCTATCGGTACAGTACCGCGAGCGAAGCGACCGGATGTTTGCGCTTCAACTAACCAATTGACTGGCTGCTAATTATGAGAATCACAACGGGAAGTCGAGTGTAACATCCGGTCGCTTCGCTCGCGGTACCGTACAGACCATGGCATCTCTTTGTGCAAGGCCGGAAGCGATAGAACGATCCAATAATTCCATCTAAGCCAAGGCAAAGTAAAGCAAAAGGCTGGCTCGTTATGAGCCAGCCTTTGAACTTCTGAACGCGTGTACTGGTAAATCTACTGCAGATTGCCACAGTCGTGATTGCTGTAGGTGGCAGTGTTACCAAAGCGCTTTTGGTACTCATCCGATGTGATGAACGCGCAAACCATGCTACGGAAATTTCCTGGAACCCGATTGTTCAGGATGTCGAGCCAGAAACTGTAGCCGCCCGGATCTGGATCTCGGCGGAGGTACCCATAGTATTGCATCAGCACAAATGACGGATTGTATTCGGCGCTTGAAAATGCCGAAGCGTCAATCGCATCGCGGAGCGCAAACGCCCGACTCTGATTCATGTCGGTGCCGGTGTTGTACTTGTCAATCAAAGCTTGACGCTGTGCCGATAAATCAACACCTGAATGCAAGTTAATGCTGGCGATCAAAGCATCGACAAATGCGAGTGCGGTCGTTGCTCCGGTGTATTTCGTAGCGAATTCCGGGCGCTGCACAAACGCCAGCGCCAGCGCTTGTTTCGTTTGTTCGAGTGTCGGTCCATCAACCACCTGACGTCGATCAGGGCCAAACTCGGCATACAGTGGTTGCCGGCCCAGTCCACCTTTGTAAATGCGGTAGACAAAATAGCCGGTTTTTTGAAACTCGAGCTCGATAAAGAAGGCTGCGCTTACATTTACTCGCTGGTTATTCAGGCAGTTGTAGCTCGTGCCGCAAGAAGCGATTTGATTGGTCCAGTAGTCCAACCCACCCTGATCTGCGAAACGACTCAGGAAATCGACGTAATGCTGGCTCACGAAGAAATCCGCGTCGTCGATTGTGATCACCTGATTGCTGCCGGGCCTGAGCCGGAGCGGTTTGACCTTTGTCGGTCCGTAGAAAAGATCCGCGGGGAGATCTGGTCCATCGGTCTGCACTATTCGCAGCGTCGGCGCCTGCCCCATGGCGGTGACCGCTGCCAGCGCAATCGTCATCAAGAGCACTGCTAATCGATGTCTCATAAGACTCCTAAAACCTTTGGTAGGAAAACCAACTTCGTTAGCTCAGAGCCGGGGAGGACCTCCGAACATTGAAAGTAGGGTCGGGGCTGGCGCCCGTTAGCGACAAATTTGAGTGTAGCTTGCACGGTGTCTCTTTGTCAACGCACTGATTTTTAACAGTTTGAGCGGCCCTCGAAAGTTGCTTTGAGCCGGGCTATCCGATCTGAAACAGTCTCAATTGAGAGAAAGACCCTGGGCATTGGACGCATGGGCCAGGGCTTTGGATGAGAATTTCTCGCCACTCAAGGAACGGAAATTCGCAGGTTGTGGAAGGGAAACTCGCAAGTTGGAAGGGAAACTTGCGAGTCGGGAAGGTGGGCTGGCCCCCGCTCAAGATCCGCACCCACTCAACACTGAATTGACAGTTCAAGCTGAGCAATGTTTTTCGCAACTTTCAGGGCCGATCTCAGTCTTGAGTGGGTGCGGATCTTAGGCGGGGGCAAGCCCACCGTCCCAACTTGCAATTTCCGCATTGCAATTTCCGCTCCTTGAGTGGGTACCCCCGGCATAAGCAGGCACTTGGTTTTTGGTGCCGACGGTCAACGAAGCGTGGTACCATGCAGACCCGGCAAGATTCAGTGCCCACCTGCCGGCACAAAACGGCTCGCCCTATTTTTGGAACCTCCGATGCGACGTCTTGCAGCCATAACTGTCACTTTTGCGATGGTATCCCTGACGGTTTTGCCCGCAAGGTCTGACACGCTTGATGCTTTCGAGTTCCCAGTATCCCGTCCAGTAAAACACCAGATCAGGTGGCCAAGCAGAAAAATCGCGATCGCTTTGTCCAGTTCGCTTGCTTCACCAGGACCCAACTTCAAGATCGGCACCGACGCAATCGGTGCGGCCCGCCGCGCGATCTCACGCTGGGCTCGGGTGGCTAACATCAGCTTTGTCGAAACTTCCGCGAGCGTTCAGTCAATAAGTTCAGCTCGCGGCGATGGCCTTAGCTTAATAACGATCGCCAATACCCCCGAGAACAACGCGATTTTCGCCAGTCCGGAATTGACAGGACGCACTCGGGTCTTTTATGAGCCTGAAACCGGAATTATTTCTGAGGCCGACATTTGCGTGAACCCACATCCGGCCCTTGGCGATGGGACACCGGTGCAATTCTCCACTGACGGAACTCCCGGCACCTATGATCTCGAATCAACGTTCACGCATGAGATAGGTCATCTGCTTGGTTTGGATCATTCGGTAGTTTGGGCCTCGACTATGCAGGCTCGGCAGGGCTTGAATGGAGTTTATGGGTTGACGGCCTTTAGCGGCAGAACAATCAGCGAAGAAGACCTCGAGCGTGTGCGCAGCCTTTACGGATCTTCGGACCGAACCGGCGTGATTACCGGCCAACTCAGTGGAAGGTTCTCGGGCGCGCAGGTGTGGGTCGAAAACATTGCAACTGGCCGTGTTACCGCAAGCAGCCTCGTCTCACTGGACGGAAGCTATCGCGTGGAGAGCCTTTTGCCCGGACAGTACCGGGTCCTTGTTGCGCAACCAGTTGGCGCAACCGGCCAATCGGAGAGGGTCTCAAAGGCGGGCGGCTCTCTGTCCGGGCTTGAACGCCCGTCGCGCGCGGCAGAGCTTGCCAATGAGATCGTAGTCAGCGCTGACGCGGTCACTCCAGTCAATGCGAATACAATCGCACCTCAGGGTGCGCAGTTCTTGAATCCTCGCTTTGTCGGCATCAATGGCGAAATCTCAACCGTGGCCTTACCGTTGGAAGCCGGTGGCAGCTTCAAAGTCTATCTCGGTGGCGAAGGCTTGGACCAGGTTACAGGGACGGGCATTTCCGTGACCTCACCTTTCTTCAAGCTCGATCCCAACACGCTGGTGCGCGAACAATTCGCCAGCACCTTCCCGGTAATCAGTTTCACGGTGATGGTCGCGCCAAATGTGCCCTTCGGTGACTACACCATCAGGGTACTCTCGACTTCAGGCGAGGTTGCGTACCTGCCAGGCAGCATAACAATCGATCCCGGCGTGAATTCAACTGCTGCCAATCCCGTCGATGACGACCGCTTTTTTGTGAGTCAGCATTACAGGGATTTTCTCGGGCGTGATCCGGATCCGGAAGGACTTGACTACTGGCTGGGACAGTTGCAGCAGTGCGGTCAGGATGATAATTGCACTCGCGCTCGCAGACTCGGCATCTCTGCGGCCTTCTTTGGTGAAGGCGAATTCCAGGAAACAGGTTTGTTTGTATATGGCCTTTTCAGGACGCTCGGTCGTCGCCCGACATTCGCAGAGTTTAATGCGGATCGTGGTTTGTTGGTCACCGCTGATGGAGATTTCGCCGGGGGTAGAAAGTTGCTTGCGCGCGCGTTTGTCAGGCGGCGGGAGTTTCTCAGCAAATATCCCGAGAGCCTGAACGCGCAACAATTTGTCGATTCACTGTTGGCCGAGACGCAGCAAGCTTCTGGGGACCGCGCGCATTTGCTGGCACTTTATGATGGCAGCGACGCAGCCAGGGCGGCGATTGTCAATCTCGTTGTTACCAGTCCGGGATTTGTTCGCGCCGAATACAACCGGGCCTATGTTTTGATGCAGTATTTCGCTTATCTCCGCCGCGATCCGGACGAGGCTGGCTACAACTTCTGGTTGAATGCTCTGCAAAACAAACCTATTCGGGATAGCGAAGCATTTCGCGGAGTTGCCTGCGGATTCCTCAGCTCTGCCGAGTACCAGTTGCGCTTCGGAATGATCGTCACGCACACGCCCAGCGAGTGCACTCACTGATCACCCACTTTGAGTGGCATTCAACGTTCACATACATAAGACATTTTCCATTCATCATTTTCCATTTGGGATTTTTTCAGTTTCGCGTGATTTCGTGGTTTCGTGCTCGTCTACCAAAAGCACGATCCACGAAGTAACACGAAAACACACGAAATCAGACTTAACAGGGGAGGTCACACGAAGCGGTCTAAATGAAAATGAAAAATGGAAAATGTCTTAGGTATTCAGGACATCGCCATGCTGAAGTGAAGCGCAAATAAAAGCGTCATCACCCCCAGCGCAAAGATGAAAACCGTTCTAATGATCTGATCTATGTATAGCGATTTTCCGGCTTCCCCAAGAACGATGAAGATCGGAAAAGCGATCATCGTGTAACGAGTCAGCGACTGTAATCTCATGGCAGACAGTGGCACGATCACGCAGAGCAAGGTGTAGCACGCCAGCGCCCATTGTCTTCTCTTAAACAGCACCGCGCTACAACCAAATGCCAGTAGCGCTGCCAGGAAATTCAGAAAACGAAAGTCCCACCTGAAGTTAACATCAAGCGGGCTCTTCAAGTAGTCCCAAAGCGGCCTGAGGAAGAATCCCAGGCTATGGCCCCAGGCTGCCTGCACGTCCAGGAAGGCGAGGGCGTTCCCGGTGATGCGATGAAGAAAAATCATGTAAGGCACTATGCCCACCGGAATCAGTAGCAGCCCCAAAGCTTTGTGGTTGGGCTTTCTCTCCTGCGCCCAGAAAAGCAGGAAGATGACGGGAAACAGGCACAGCCCCGTCACACGCGTGGCCGTGGCCAGACCACCGAAGAGTCCGGCGAGCCACCAGGCGTTGTTTTTGGCGGCGAGGAAACAGCTTACACTCAACAACAGAAACAACGACTCGGTGAAGGGAAGCGAAAAAAAGTAACTGGTCGGAAAAGCCGCGAGGTAGATTACTGCAAGCCTGGCAACTTCAGCGTCATAATCGAACTTAAGTACGAGTTGGTAGAGTTGCACCAGCGCGAGCAGAAAGAAAATATTCGCCAGTACCGACCCAGTCAATCCGTATTCGCCGGTGAGTTTGCCGGCAAAACGCAGCACTAGTGGAAAGAGCGGAAAGAAGGCCCAGTTGTGCTCGCCCTTCGCATCAAAGGCTCGCCGTTCGTAACCGTGCTGAGCTATATCGGCGTACCAGAGCGCGTCCGCATTTAACACTTTTTTGCCTAGACGCTCTGCCAGCCCGGATTCGCGCAGGGAAATCACCGGCTCCTGAATCCGATCACCCAATTCCTGGACCGGAACGTCGAATCGCACTCCGGAAGCAAACAGGAAAACGATTAGTATGAGGATTCGGGTAATCAGAAAAGCTGAGACAGCGGGAACCAGACTTTTGTGCAACAGAGTGCGGGCATCATTCATGTCAAGCGCCATAGTCGCAGGTTTGCGGAGAGAATCGAAAAGACGTGCTTGATGAAACTTTCTGAATAAGTTTCAATGTCCTGCGCAATTTGTTCACTCGCTTGCAAACGCACAAAGAATGAAAGCCATCCCCAGCCGGTCTCTTCTGGCTAAAGGCCGAAGCCTTGTTGCTAATCATCCGGCCGAGCTCATCTGCGCCGCGGCGCTGATATTGATGGCGGTCAATTTTTTTGCCATTATCTCCCGCAAGACCTTAACTAATGATGAGAAATATCATATTCCCGCCGGATACTACCATCTAGTCTTTGGGGATTTCCAACTAAATCCTGAACATCCGCCGCTCGTAAAAATGATCGCCGCGGCGCCTTTGTTGTTTCTTCGACCAACGGCCCCTTCACCAGTTGTGAGTCCGGCCGAGAATCCGATTCTTCAGGGACATGATGTCTTCCTTGCGTTTTGGGAGGCAAACCCGGCAAAGATAGAAGCCATCTCGTTCTGGGCGCGAGTGCCCATGATTATCCTGACGCTATTGCTTGGCATCGTGCTCTTCAGTTATGCGCGATATCTGGGAGGTGTGGCGGCAGCGACCTTCGCGGTAATTATATTTAGCCTCGAACCGACTATCCTGGCCCACGGACGCGTGGTGCAAACCGACGTGCCGGCGGCGCTTGCCTATCTTCTCTTCTTTTTCGCATTGCAGCGATTGTTCGATCTGCCGACCTTGCGCCGAGCTATAGAGTTAGGTCTGGTAACCGGCCTGGCGTTGGTGATCAAGTTTTCGTTAGTAATTGTCGCGCCCGTATTCATTGCAGCGTTAATCTTGATTGGTTGGCGTCGTTTCAGGCGTGACCGGCATTTATCAGGTATGGGTCTTAAACTTTGCTCAGCCCTTGTTGTTTTGCTGGTGGTTGTTAATCTTGCCTACTACTTCGAGCGTGCTCCATTGCTACCGCAAAACAGGCAGGAAGTTATTGTTGAATGGCCAACTCACGTGACCGCGCTTAGCCGGAGTTTCCATGCGCTTTCCACTGTGATACCCCCGACTTATCTGTTCGGCGTCTTCGTCGTAAACGTCCACAACAATTGGGGCCACTATGCTTCGATACTTGGCAGGTACAGCCGAACGGGTTGGTGGTACTACTTTCCCGTGGCTTTTGCTTTGAAGACGACCCTTCCGTTTTTGCTTGTTTCTGTCGCTTCTTTCCTGTGGGCAGTCTGGGCAATCCTTTGGCGCCGCGAGCAGCGTCTGATGCTCCCTGTATTCGCAGTGGTGCTTTACACAGGGTTTTCGATGACCAGTCACATAAATATAGGAGTGCGTCATTTTCTTCCGGTAATTGCCTTTCTAATTCTTTTAAGCGGTGCTTTTCTGGCGAAGGTGTGGACGCAAAGGCGACGGGTGACGATGGTCCTGCTAGTCATGTTGTGTATGTGGATGGCGCTGGAAACAGTGCGCGCTTTTCCTAATTACATTCCGTACATGAACCAGTTGGCCTGGAATCACCCTCACTGGTATTACCTTTCCGATTCAAATGTTGAATGGGGTGATGACACAAGTGAGCTGGCCGAGTATCTGCTCCAACGCGGCGAGACCAGAGTGCGGGCTGCGGTGTTGGGAGGCTGGCTCTCAAAGGCCCAATATGGAGTGGATTATGTAAACACGCTGGTGATCAATCAGCCTATCGAGCACACTCGTTACATCGCCATTGGCGCCAGCTTCTTGAACGGCTCGACAGTGCCGCTTATCCGCGATCAGTCAGGGCGGCCGGTAACTGAAGAACAACGTCGCGATTTCTTCGCCGCCTATCGACAACGGCAACCCGAGGCAGTTTTTGGAAACTCCATATACCTGTTCCGAGAAGAATGAGTTTGCCGTCAAGACAAGAATGATCCACAAAATAACACGAAGAAAACACGATGGAACACGTGTCTCTCGGATGGACAGCATAACGCTGGCTGGTATCTTTATTGTCACCTTTCTTGTTTTCTGGTTCTCACCAATACGCCAGCTCACCGACTCGAACTACTCGATGCTCCTCAGCGAGAGTCTGCTCCATCATCGCAGCTTCGTTCTCGACCACTATGCGATTCCGCGGTTGAAGCCAACCTGGCACGACAACACTTTCAAAAACGGTGAGATGTACCAGCTGGAGCTGGTTGGACCACACCTTTATTACTACCTACCGCTCGGCAGTTCGCTGCTCTCGTTGCCGTATGTCGCCTGGATGAATGCCTTTGGTGTTTCGACTGCAAACGCTGACGGAACTTACAACCCTGAAGGCGAAGCACGTATCGAGGCGGGTCTTGCCGGACTGTTGATGGCCGGCCTTGCTTGTATCATTTTTCTGACTGCACGTTTGTTTTTACCGATCGGTTGGTCTGCATTGATTGCCCTTGCCGCAGCGTTCGGGACGCAGATGTGGAGCACAGCGTCACGGGCTCTCTGGAGCGACACATGGGCAATGTTTCTTTTGGCAGCAGTGCTTTATTTCCTGTTGGCTGACTCGCAAGGGACACAAAAGATGAACCCGGTCGTGGTTGCGACGTTGCTCGCCTGGACCTATTTTGTAAGACCTACGAATAGCATCTCGATCGCCGCAATTACTGTGTACGTCCTTTGGTATCGAAGAGAACAAGGCATCAAATTCCTCGCGACCGGGGTCTGTTGGTTGCTCGCCTTTGTGGTCTATTCCTGGTACCACTTCCACCAGCTTTTGCCAAAATACTTTCAGCCCGGACGCTTGAGCTTCGGCTCGTTTTGGCCGGCTTTTGCGGGCAATCTTATTAGCCCCTCGCGCGGCTTGTTCATCTATGTGCCAGTCCTGCTGTTTGTGACCTACCTTGCGGTGACTGAACGAAAAGCCCTTGTCAGGAATCGCCTGGCCCTGCTTGCCGTGCCTGTGATCTTTTTTCACCTGATTGTCGTCGCCGGGTTTACACCCTGGAATGGCGGTTTCTCGTATGGACCGCGTTACACGACGGGCCTGGTCCCCTGGTTTGCTTTACTGGCCATTGTTACCCTGCAATCCTTTTTGCAAAGTAGAAAACGAGATTACCAGCGATCGTTGACCTTGACAGTTGGAGCGCTCCTTCTATGTATCAGTGTATTTGTGAATGCTCGGGGGGCGATTTCTTACGAAACCTGGATGTGGAATGTCTGGCCCGACAATGTCGATCAAGAGCCGCAAAAGATCTGGGACTGGAAACAGCCCCAGTTCCTTGCGGGCTTGATGGCCCCGCCTCTACCCGAAAGGCCACCCCAGTTAAGCGGACGGCTTGCGTTTGGAACCAGCGAGGGCGACCGGTTTACCTGGTACGGATGGAGTTGGGGAGAGCAGGCCTTTCGTTGGACAGACGGAGACGAGGCAGGAATCGTCTTTGGCCTGGATCTACGGCAGAACAGTATCCTGACAGTCAAGATGGGCGCCTTTGCAGGACCAGGAAAGCCGGCCCAACAAAGAGTGGAAGTTTTCCTGAACGACGAACGCTTGCAGGATGTGATCCTGACGGACGAGCCGGCGCATGAATACATTTTTCAGCTAGACGGCCGAATCTTGCGCGAGCGCAATATCCTTACTTTCAAATTGCCCGATGCAGCGTCACCGAAATCGCTGGGACTTAGCGCGGACCAGCGTCGTTTAGGGATCCGGATCGAATGGTTAGAACTGACCCTCGCAAGGTAGAAAGGTACCGTGCCAGAAACCGGCTGGATCACAACCAGGCTCAAAGACGGTATTCTCGCCGGAGCCATCTTCGTTTGCACACTTCTGATCTTTTGGTTTTCGCCGGTCCACCAGGTTACAGATTCCAAGTACTCGATGTTGCTAAGCGAAGGCTTGATTCGACATCACAGTTTTGCCTTGGACCACTTTCAGTTGCCCCGGCTGGAACCCGTTCAGCGCAGCGACTACGTAATGAATGGCGGGATTTATCAATTAGAAATTGTAGGTAACCGGATCTACTACTTCTTCCCTCCAGGCAGCTCTGTGTTGTCGATTCCTTATGTGGCCGCGGCGAATGCCTTCGGAGTGTCCGCGGCAAACAGTGACGGTACGTTCAACCTTCGCGGCGAGCAGACCATCGAGATTGGCTTAGCGGCGTTATTGATGGCGATTCTGGCGGCGCTCTTTTATTTCACCGCTCGTCTATTGCTACCTGCCGGCTGGAGTGTGATTGTGGCTTTAAGTGCCAGCTTTGGCACTCAAATCTGGAGCACAGCCTCGCGCGGCTTGTGGTCACACACATGGAGCGTGTTGCTTACCGGATTGGCCGTGTACTGGTTGTCACGAGCCGACATCGCGAAACAGCCGCTTCGTCCTATCTTCTTAGCGACATTGATGTCGTGGATGTACTTTGTTCGTCCCGGCAATAGCATTCAGGTGGTTTGCATTACGATTTTTTTCGCGCTTTATTATCGCCGGGCGCTTCTTCCTTTTTTGTTGACGGGGGCAGGCTGGTTGCTGGCCTTCATCAGCTACTCCCGATACAACTTCGGATTCACTCTGCCAAATTACTATCGAGCAAGCCGTCTGGACTTGGGAATTTTTCCGGTTGCGCTGCCGGGAAATCTCATAAGCCCGTCACGTGGTCTGCTTATCTACGTGCCCTTGTTGCTGTTTGTTGTTTTCCTGCTCGTGCGCTATTGGCGCCACAGACCCGCCCATCGATTGACGTGGCTGGCGATGACGGTGTCGATTGCTAACTTGCTGATGGTCTCCTGTTTCGCTCACTGGTGGGGTGGCGCGAGCTTTGGACCGCGCTTTACGACTGACACTGTTCCATGGTTCGTTCTGCTCTCGATAATCGGGATCAAAGCCATGCTTAACTGGCATGAACAGCATCAGTCAGCAAATCTCGCCTGGGCAGGCCAACTGACTGTCGGAAGCGTGTTACTGGCGGCAAGCATCTTTATCAATGGCCGCGGCGCGCTGGCATTGGAAACATGGCGTTGGAATCCTGGCGATGTCACTCAATTGGGAAACAAGCTTTGGGACTGGCGGCAACCGCAGTTTCTCGCGGGCCTGGTCAAGCCACCGCTCGAGCATGGATACGAAGATCTCGCCGTCGGTACGCGCGTTGATTTCACCCAGCCCGACGCAGCGAACAAATATCTTTGGTACGGCTGGAGTGGCGACGAACCCGGCTTTCGCTGGACCGAAGGAAAAGAGGCCGCGCTGGTATTTGCCATCGCTGAAAAGAGCGACCTCATACTCAAAATGAGGCTCTTGCCTTTTATTCGTGAGGGAACGTGGCCCAGGCAAAGAATCCTTGCCGAGTTGAATGGTCAATTGATCGATTCTCAGGTCTTGACCCGGAATCAGGATGCAGAACTTTCCCTGCGATTGCCGGGTTACCTGCTACAAGGCAGGAACGTGATGAAATTTAAACTGCCCGACGCGGCTTCGCCCGAACTTCTGAACATCAGCATGGATCAACGTCAGCTTGGTTTTGCGGTCTACTGGATCGAGTTACAAAAGGATAACCAGCCGCAGCCGGCTGCCGGCAAATAATTGGTGCTCAATCCCCAGACCTCAAAGATTGGAAAGTTATGGCGTCCTGGCAAATCTGACTTCCTGCTTCCGCCGGCGATCTTTTTTCTTGCCTTGGCAGTCTTTCTTTTGTCTCCAGTGCGTTCCCTCGGCGAGACTCAGTACACGATGATGGTCGCCTATTCACTCTTGCACCATGGAACATTTGCGCTGGATCGAAAAGAACTTCGCCTGCCCGAAACGGTGGAAATGATTGGCGATACGACCAAGGTAAAAAAACTGCCGCTCGAAATAGTCAACGACCGAGTATACAAATATGCCCCTCCCGGCAGTTCCATTTTGTCCCTGCCCTTTGTGATGGCAACGAACGTTTTACGTCTGAGACCCGTCGATGGCGCCGGTGTCTACGATCAGCGTGGCGAATTGAAAATGGCGGCAATACTGGCGGCTGTGCTGATGGCCGTCTTTGCAGTCGTGTGCTTCCAAACTTCGCGCCTACTGCTTCCGCCACGCTGGAGCCTGTTGATCACAATCGTGGCGGCTTTGGGCACTCAAGTGTGGTCCACAGCCTCAAGAGTAGTCGAACCTGATTCGTGGACCGTTCCGTTGCTGATGATTGCGCTGTACTTACTGATCGCACCCGAAACGCGCCAGGCCAAACTGAGACCCGGCGTTCTCGCGACAGTTCTTTCCTGGTCTTACCTGGTGCATCCCACAACTGCGATATCGATCGTTGCAATCACAGTTTATCTCTGGTTGTATCAACGGCGTCATTTTCTCTCATTTGCTGCGACCGGCGCGATTTGGTTTCTATTGTTGGTAATCTACTCGTGGCACAACTTTGGTCAGGTATTGCCAAACTACTTTCAGGCAAGCCGGCTGGGCTTTCAGACGTTCTGGGAAGCGCTTGCGGGCAACCTTGTAAGCCCCTCACGTGGTGTGCTTGTTTACGTCCCGGTATTGGCAGTGCTCGGTTTCATCCTGCTGCGCTATCGACAATCTGTACCGCTTCGACCCCTGGTTGTGACGGGCTGCCTGGTAATAATTGCGCATTTGCTCGTGATCTCCGGATTCAGTCACTGGTGGGCTGGACACAGTTATGGTCCCCGTTATTGGACCAGCATGGTACCGTGGTTTGTGTTGCTCGGCGCCGCCGGCATCAACGGCATGTTGAAAGAGCGCGCCAAGAGCCCGGGCGCGATAAAGCCCTGGAAAATAAAAATCGCGCTGAGCCTTGCCCTGGCGCTTGCGCTATTCAGCATCTTTATTCACGCGCGGGGCGCCCTTTCAGAGAAAACACATCTCTGGAATGCAAAGCCATATGACATAGACCTCAGGGCTGGTCGCCTTTGGAATTGGCGCTATCCACAGTTCCTGGCGGGTCTGGTGAATCCACCATTGCCCATTGGCGCCTACGTGCGACCACCACTCAACGAACCGATTGACCTGAGTGTTGAATCAGCAAACGATTTTTTGTGGTATGGCTGGAGCAGCCCGGAGCCGCAGCTCCGCTGGAGCGAAGATCAAGATGCGGCTTTGGTTTTTGCCCTGGATCAGCCCGCGGACTTAACGTTAATAATGAAAGCGGCTCCGTTCGTCGTAGCCGGTCTAAAGGACAGCCAGCGATTATCAATCAAGCTCAATTCCGGGGAGGTTGCCTCCTTGACGCTCAGCAATGGCAATCCCAATGAAATCGTAATCGCCTTGCCGCATCAGTTGCTCAAGCGCGAGAACGTATTGATATTTCATTTTCCGGACGCAGAATCGCCGGCGAAGCTCGGATTGAGCGATGATCGACGGCTACTGGGTCTTGCGGTTCAGTGGATCGAATTCAAAACGCATTAGACGGCGGCCGGCATCGGTCTCAATATGGAACGGCTGACAGCAAGACAGAGAAGATTCTGAGTCGGATGGAAGCAATCACCACCATGGAATTGAGCGGCTGGGGCCGTTACCCACGTGCGTTGTCGTCTGTTCAGATTCCAAAGCAAGCGTCGGAAATCGATCTTCGCTCGCTTCCGCACGTTATCGCTCGCGGACTGGGTCGTAGCTATGGAAACGCTGCGATGTTGAACCAGGGCCTGGTGGTTCTCACTGAACGCTTACGAGAACAGGTGTCCTTCAACGGCTCAACCGGATTACTGACAGCCCAAGCGGGTATGCCGCTCGCAGATGTGCTCACTCTCTTTGCACCCCAGGGGTGGTTTCCACCTGTAGTTCCCGGTACAAAGTGGGTTTCACTAGGTGGTTGCGTGGCTGCCGACATTCATGGGAAGAACCACCATCGCGACGGAACGTTTGGTTGCCACGTAAGAGCGTTGAACCTGCGGCTGGCTGATGGCAGCCAAGTGCGTTGCACTCCCGAAGAGAACAAGGAACTTTTCTGGGCGACTGTCGGCGGCATGGGTCTGACAGGAGTCATCACTGAGGTCACGCTGCAACTGATTAAGATCGAGACGCCCTGGATCATCTCGCAACATCACCAGGCCAGGGATCTTGACGCTTCATTGGAATTGCTCGAGTCGGATTTTATCGACGACGCCTATACTGTTGCCTGGCTGGATTGTTTGGCGCGGGGGAGGAGTCTGGGCCGAAGCATTTTGATTCGCGGCCATCATGCGCAGCGCGAGGAATTGCCCGCGCACTTAAGATCGCAAGAACCGCGAAAGACTGCGCCTGCCCTGAGTATACCCTTCGATTTTCCGGCGTTTGTGCTGAACGGGATTACAGTTGCTACTCTCAACAAGGCTTACTACCTGCGACAGGGGATGAGGACAGCGCCGTTTGTTTGCGATCCTGACAGTTTCTTTTTTCCCCTCGATCGGATTGCTAATTGGAATCGCCTGTACGGGAAAAGGGGCTTTGTCCAGTACCAGTGTGTATTGCCACTCAACGAATCTCGACAGGGTCTGCAAGCATTGTTGGAGGAAACTCGAGGCAGTCATCGCGCGAGCTTTCTCGCCGTCCTCAAGCGATTTGGTCCAGAGGGGCAGGGCATACTCTCATTCCCCCTGGAGGGATTTACCTTGACCATGGACTTTCCCATTACCGATGAAGGGCTTTTTTCTTTCCTGGATCGCCTGGATGAAATTGTCGTAAGGCATCGAGGTCGCGTTTATCTAGCTAAGGATGCTCGTCTGCGTGCTGAGGTGTTTCGCAACATGTATCCGCGACTGGCGGAATGGCAGAGGATCAAGACGCAAGTCGATCCCCGCACCGTTTTTGATTCAGATTTGGCGCGGAGGATCGGAATGAGTGAGAAAGTTTCTGATGAGTAACCTCGGAGAACTGTGGCGCCTCCTGCGTCCGAGAGAATGGGTGAAGAATGGCTTTGTGTTTGTGGGCCTGTTGTTCGCAAACGCCTGGCATCAGCCGCAGTTGCGCCTGCGGGTCCTGATCGCAGCTGCCGCGTTTTGCCTGGTTGCCAGTGGCGTCTACATATTTAACGATCTCTTCGATCGTGAGCAGGATCGAAACGATGCCCGCAAGAAAAGCAGACCTCTTGCCGCTGGTCGAGTATCGGCTGGTACGGCCGTGATCCTGCTAATCGTCCTGTGGATTCTAAGTTTTGGTTTGGCGTTGCTGGCCTCTCGCACCGTGCTGGGAATTCTCTTGCTGTACATTGTTCTTAACGTTGCGTACTCAGTTCGACTAAAAGACGTCGTGTTATTGGATGTGTTTATCATCGCGGCGGGATTCATGCTGCGAATTCTCGCCGGCACGGTCGGCGTCGGTATTCCTCCTTCACAGTGGCTCCTGCTTTGCGGCTTAATGATTGCGCTCTTTCTGGGCTTTACCAAACGGCGGGCTGAGCTGTACGCCACTGTTAATGGCGAGCCAGGTAGTCAGCGGAAGGTTCTGGGTCACTACCAGCCCGTGCTGTTGGACAAGATGATCGTCATAACTGCGACCTGCGTAATACTGACTTACAGCCTTTACACTATGAGTCCAGTTACCATTCAAACCCACCATACCGAGGCGTTGATTTATACAGTGCCCTTTGTAATGTATGGCATCTTTCGGTACATCTATTCACTGCACACCCGGGCTACAGGTTCGGATCCTTCACAGGAAGTATTTCGCGATCCTCACATACTGTTTTCGATCCTGGGCTGGTTAGTCTTGACGCTGTGGCTGTTGTCTCGTCACTGAGGGCGGTTGGTCATTAGTCAGAAGACTAGACGAAGATCCGAAACTGCGACGGAGATCTCCCGGTCGTCACGGTGTAGCGGGTCGTCCGGACGTGGCTGCCAGGTCCGGTCCGCTTTAATCTCCAATTCGTAACTGCCAGTCTGCGGCACTCCTCCGGCGGTGCTTAGCTCGATGAGTTGAGGGTCATTGTGCCCGATAGTCAGCGAACGCACCGACTTACCGTTCAATGAAAAATCCACATGCAGCGGATTTGTCAGCACGTCTGGAATATGAGTGACCACGGTTAGGCACAGCTTTGCAAAGGGGCCGGCAGCAAAACGAAGCTTGGCGCGGCGCCCCATCCAGCGCCCAACGGGCGGAAAATTTTCCGCCGGATACCAACCGCCATCGAAGTTTGCGACGCCAGTGTGATCCAAAAAACCGCCGGCGCCGGCACCCTGGCTAAGCAAAGCGGAGCGGTCCGCATGTTCATTGTAAAGACTGCGCAGGGAAGAGTCTGAGGCCTTTAGGAAAAGATACTCACTTGCAGGGAGACGCATCCCCAGATCCGAAATCTGCTGAAAAACGTAACCCATCGCCATGTTAAAAGCCCGGCGCTCGTCGTGGGAGAGGGTGCGGAGATAGTCGAGGAGATCCGCATCACACAGCGGCACCCCATATTCGTCCGCCTGCTTTACCAGTTCCTCGGCGCTCTGGCAGATTGAAAACCTTGGTCGTGCCTGGACGTAAGCAAAGAAACGAGAAAAGCGAGCTATGGTGTCTGGTTCGGATTCCATGCCGACATGACCGTCGATCTGAACAAAGCGTTTCAGTTCCTCTTCGCTCATCTGCTGGTAGTCTTTTCGTTTGTCCGTGTTCATGATTTCAATGCCGTGCATTGTCACGCCTTCTGGTTTTAGCACCCGCCGAACTTCGCCGAGGACGGCGTCTTTCTCTTCGAATTGGATGTGGCCCATTACATCCAGGCTCACGACGTAGTCAAAACAGGCCTCGGTAAAAGGCAGCGCTTTAAGATCTGCGGTGCAAGCGAAATCGTAGCCATTGCGCAGAGTGGCGCGAGCACAATCGCCAGACAGATCCACTCCAAAGAGTTTGACGTGTTTCCTTTTTAGCAGTGACAGCAGGCCGGCGCCGCTCCCCAGATCCAGCAGAGTCGAGCCCTCCGCGACATTGTCATAGACCCACATTGTTCTGGCCCAACGGATATGAAAGCGTTCCAGGGCATGGAAGTAGTCGGGATGTAGTAACTCGCCGGACGCATACAGGGCTCCGTAGAACTGCGCCTGGTTAAAAATACCGGCGCGTTCATAAAAATTCTTTTTATCGGTCACGGAAACTACCAGCTACAATCCTGTTTGTGTTCTTTGTTCCGCTGGCAGTTTATCATCAAAGCCGTTCGTCGCGATTTCGCGTGTTTTGGTGGACCGATGAAAAAGCGATTATTACAATATCTCGCCTGTCCAGGGTGCGCAGCTGCGGTGACTCTCGGTAACGTTACTGCCATCGAAGACGAGGAGATAATAGAAGGCGAGCTGAAATGCTCCGCGTGCCCGCTCGCATTTCCCATTGTGCGTGGCATTCCGCGTTTCGCCACACCGGATCGGATTAACGGGGAAAAGGCTGCAACGGCGGCCAGCTTTGGCTGGCAGTGGCAGCATTTCACCCAACACGATGAGCGCTATGAAGAACAGTTCCTGGGCTGGATAGCTCCCATTACGCCAGCCTTCTTCAGAGATAAGCTGGTGCTCGAAGGTGGTTGCGGCAAGGGCCGGCACACGCAACTGGCGGCGAGTTGGGGCGCTCGCGACGTAATTGGAGTTGACTTGAGTGACGCGGTGGAGACGGCTTTCAGCGCAACCCGACGTTTAGAAAATGCTCATGTTATCCAGGCCGACATTTATCATCTCCCGCTGGCGCGTGTGTTCGACTATGCCTTCTCCGTCGGCGTACTGCACCACTTGCCGGATCCTCGCGGCGGGTTTGTGTCGGTGGCGTCACGAGTTAAGCCCGGCGGTAATTTCTCGGCGTGGGTTTATGGTGCGGAAAACAACGAATGGATTGTGCGCTGGATCAGTCCGGTGCGCGAGAGAATAACTTCCTCACTGAATCGGCGGATGTTGTTGCACCTCTCCAAGTTTCCCACCGCCTTGATGTTTCTTGCCACCAAACTGGTTTATGGACCACTAAACACTACCCAGACCGGCGCCCGGGTAGCAGAGCATCTCTTCTACAATGACTATCTGAAGTCAATCTCCGCTTTTGGCTGGCGCGAGCAACATACGATCGTGTTTGACCATCTCGTAGCCCCGACAGCCTTCTACATCTCACGTTCTGAGTTTGAAGACTGGTGGAAGGAGATCAGAGCTCGAGATGTAGTCATTGGCTGGCACAACAAGAATAGCTGGCGTGGAACCGGCACTCTCTAGGACGACTCGAGTGCATTGGTGGAACAAAATGCCAATTTCTTGGTTTTTTTGAGCAGAGTTTTTGCGAGTAAACAAATCGATCCACGAAATCACACGAATCGAGACGAACTCACACGAAATGTCCGTCACTTATTTCGTGTGATTTCGTGGATCGTTTCTAATCTGCCCATTAGGAAAACTCGCGACTTGACACAACTTCTTCGTTACTTCGCGCGGTCCGCTCTGTTCGACCAAGGCGTCGCATTGATGCGGAAGCATTGAGATTGGCAATACCTTCAATGGGAGTCGAGTTGGCGACACGGAAAAAATGCACTCCGTCCATCCAGTCATAGCTGATCCCGTCCGCGCTGTGAACAGCAAATGACACTGAATACAGATCGCTGCCCAGCCAACACTCGAACGCGAAGCTCACTTCCAGCACTTCTCCCGGCTCAATCCTCCCAAACTCCAGACCTTTCTGTTCCGTATTGGCGCCGTAGGCGTGTATGCCGTGGCGGTTACGCACCAGAAAACCAAAAACCGGATCGTCTATCTGCTGATTGAATTTCACTTTCAGACGGGCGAGCAAGCGCTCGCCGCTTTCTACCAGATCGGCAATCTGACGCGCATCGTTGAGTAACTCTGCGCTTAGGATCTCAGCGCTGCGATCGCCGTGGCGGTACGTAAACCGGAGAGAACTGCTTTGTCGTCCCAGCGCTTCGTCAAGGTTATCGTCACCGCGACCATTCACCACTTCCAAGGGATCGCAAGCCACCGCCTCGTACGCCTCTTCACGCTCCATGATTAATCCCTGATAGCGGTTCAACACGTCGGAAGGCTTTCCGTCAGTGTCGACTCGACCGTTGTTCAGGAGAATTGTGCGTGAGCACAGCGCCTTGACGGCTGCCGGATCATGCGAAACGAAAAGAATGGTGGCGCCGCTTTCCTGCATCTGCTTGATGCGGCGCAGACAGCGATGTTGGAACAGCGCGTCGCCCACCGAAAGCGCCTCATCGATGATCAGAATTTGCGGATCGGTGCTGATAGCGGTAGCGAAAGCCAAACGGACGTACATGCCGCTCGAGTAAGACTTGACGGGTTGATGGATGAAATCCCCGATCTCCGCGAAGCGCTCTATTTTCGGCAACAACCCTTCTGTCTCTTTGCGTGAGAAGCCCATCAGAGCCGCGTTCATGAAAACATTCTCAACACCGGTGAATTCGGAATTAAAGCCGGCGCCAAGTTCGAGCAAAGCAGCAATTCGTCCGTCGTACCAAACACTGCCGAGCGTTGGTTCGAGGGTTCCGGTAATGATTTGCAGCAGCGTGGATTTGCCGCTGCCGTTGGGCCCTATGATCCCGGTGGTTGTGCCAGGCTCAATCTCAAAACTAATATCGCGTAAAGCCCAGAATTCACGATGCCACTTCCATCGGCCGCGTGTTAAGGACTCTTTCAGGCGGTCGCCGGGACGTTCGTAAATGCGGTACTGCTTGGAGACGTTTTCGACGCGCAAAGCGATGGACATGACGCAAGGATTGTAACATCTTTGAAAATGGGTCTTTGGTCTTTGGTCTTAGGTCTTGGGTCTTTGGTGTCTGGACTCAGGATGTTTTGGCTCTTGAGCATCCTCATGTACTTCAAAGACCCAAGACCAAAACCTGACAACTGCCCACTAACAACTTACAATGCAGAACATGATCTCAGCCCAAACAGCCAGACGCGCCGTCTGGCAGCCGTTGTGGCAATTACCTGCTCGCGCTGAGTTGATACTCTCACTCGCCCGTCGTGAATTGGTGGCGCGCTACAAAGGATCAGTGCTGGGAATCGTCTGGGCCGTACTAACTCCGGTGGTGATGATCGGTATCTTTACGATTATTTTTGCGGGAATCTTTGGCGCGCGTTTTGGAGCTAACAACTCTCACTGGGACTATGCGCTTTATCTGTTCTGCGGCCTGCTTCCCTGGACAATGTTTCAGGAGACGGTTCAACAATCAGCAACTACGATTGTCGCTCACGCGAATCTTGTGAAGCGAGTTGTGTTTCCGCTGGAGACGCTGCCGGTGGCCCAGGCATTTTCTTCTTTGGGCCATCAGATGTTTGGCACAGTTGCATTACTGATAGCCGCCGTTGTGATTCGCCAGCAGCTTCCCGCAACGGCCATCTGGTTACCTGTTTTGATAGTACCCCAGATGCTGTTTACTCTCGGGGCTGCGTGGTTAATCGCTTCGCTTGGTGTGTTTCTGCGGGACATTTCCCAGGGAATCAGTTTGCTCTTGATGGCCTGGATGTACCTTACGCCAATTATCTATCCGGAATCCCTGGTGCCGGTGAGGTTTAGGACATTCGTGAATCTCAATCCGTTTTCGGCACTCGTGCGGAACTACCGGCGCATCCTGCTTGATGGAGCTTCACCTGACTGGCGGGGTCTGGCTTACTTCACCAGCTGCGCCCTGGTGTGTTTCATTGTCGGTTACTGGTGGTTCGCACGCACGCGAAAGAATTTTGCGGATGTGATTTAGTACGCCATTTCTTTTCCGGACAAAATGGTTTCCTGCCTATCGGGAAGGCGACGGAGTTGGCGGCGGCAGCTCAATCCGAACGTAAAAGATCTCCGTTTCTTTCTTCTTTTGATCCTGGGCGATAACGATCGCCAGCCCCTCCGGGTTATCTCCGTCTTTGCGACCATAGAGACAAACTGCTCCCTGGCTCTTCTCCTCTTCGGAATCACCAATGCAACCTTTTTCGTTAGCGGTCCAGCCGGCCGTTCTCATCCGCTCTTTGGTATAGAAGTTTTGGACCTCTTTTGCGGTCCTGTCGGTTGTAAAGGCGATGAAATTGATCTGGCCCTGCATCGCCGCTCGGATGACTAACCTCGCGCCGAGGGGAATCTCCAAATCAGCTTTAGTGGCGCCTTCGAAAGGGGGCACATCCGGCCAGAGACTGCTTACGGTGCCCGCACTTGGGCCTCCCGCGAGCTTTTCAGCCATGCGACACGAGACTACGACCAGGATCATAAAAACAAGAACAAGAATCGTTTGGACGGTTTTCATCAGGTCCTCCAAAGTCAGAAGTTGTTGCGCAAGCTCAGTGTTCTCTGTGTCTCCGTGGTCCACGAAGACTTATCACCACGGAGTCACGGAGACACGGAGTTAGGCGCTAGATCACCTCAATATTCGGTTTCTTGAAACGCAGCGCTACCAGCAACCCCATCAACCACCAGAACAAGAGCGCCACTTCGGCATCGCCAAAGTTGTAGTTAACAAGTGAACTGGCAAAGAAGCCGGTCACTGCTCCGAGAACGCCGAGAAAAATGCCATATCGGTTGGTATCGCTCGAGTCACTTGCGTCGCGCTCGGCGCGCAGCGCACTGAACCAGAAAACACCAATTATCCAAAGCCAGAAAGCCAGGGCCGGGAGTCCCCGGTCAAATGCCAGCTGCAAGGGCGTTGAATGCAGATGAATCATCTCCTTACCGGGAAAGCCCCACTCATTCCAGTGCTGGTGGACTGCGTCCATTCCATGGCCGAATACAGGGTGCATCATGATGCGCGAGAGCCCGATGCGTGCAACCTGAATGCGTAACGAACTGCTGGGGTCTTTAAAGGTCAAAGAGTTCTGCGCGCGCGTTTGCCAGACGACGAAACTACCTACTGCCAGGGTGGCGGCGATCGCGCCGTATAAAACCAGCTTTGCTCGGCCTCTAAGAGATCGCCACACAACAATGCAGGCGCCGAGAGCGAAGGCAATCAGAACGGTCCTCATCGCCGTTAGAGCTATCCCCGTTGCCAGCAGCACGCTGGCAGTTATGGCGATCTTGAAGCGAGGGTTTGGTCCATGGTTGCGAAGGTGGGCCAGCGCCAGCCCGAGCGATAGTTGCGCTATGAGCTGTAGCAACTCGGAAAAAGTTTCGTAGTGACGTGTCCACCCCGAGGCGCGGAAGCGGTGACTCGGATAATGTCCGATGATCCCGGACGGAGAAAGGAGAGTTTTCATCTCGCTGGTTACGACGAGGCCCGGCCGCTCGACGTGCTCGCCACTGGTAATCAAGCTTGCAGCGATTGGTACTCCAGGTTTGAGACTTCCCAATATGTCATCTATTTCGACTGTCGAGTAAACGCGGCGGCCATCAATGCGCCAAATCGCATCGCCAGGCTTGACATCGATTAAGTGAAAAGGGCTGTCAGGGGTCATTGATTCGACCACGATGCCTCTGCCCCGAGCCAGGTCGTAGACGCTGTAAATTGTGCCAGCTACTCCGGAAACAATTAGGAGACACACAAGTGGAATTGCCGTCCTTCGGGTGATAACGGCCTGGGCAACATAAAAAACAAGCGGTAACCAGCTCGATTCCAGCTTGGCGAGACTTATCCCCGGCTCTACGGAAAGAATTGACGAAACGACGGTCCACAGCAGGAAAAACAGAATCGGCAAGTCAAAAGACGTCCGTCTCAGGCCAGTGCGCCGTGTAGCAACCGTTCTCAGTAGCCATCCGACGGTCGCTGCCGCAATCGAGATTTCGGCGGCCGCAATCGAATGGGGTGCGGTGATGGCGTACAGAACGAAACCCGCGATTGCCAGGTAGTGACCTAATGAACCGAGGGCCGGTTCTCCAGGGCCGGTGAAGGCCCGGGAATCAGACGGCTTGGAGTTAGAAATCATGCGGTTGTTGTCTCGAAAGCGGGTGTGCGGGATCGAAGCGGCTGAACAGTGGACAATTGCGAAAATTTGACAATTTCAGGCTGAAAGATTGCAAAAACTGGTTCGTTGACACGTTGATTTTCGCATGTTAGCGTATCTCGCGGCCTTTTCCAGGATAACCGAAGGTCGCCGCACTCGTTATGGTTCTTGCTCCGACCTCCAATCCACCCGCCGCAGCCCGTTTTCATGGTGCATAATACTCCCGATGGCTTTCGATAAAGCTAAGGTTCTAAAAGCCGCCGAGAAATTCCTGTCACAAGGAAAAATCAACGCCGCAATCAAAGAGTATCGCCAGCTCGTTGATAACGATGAAGGCGATCTAACCGCCCTCAACATGCTGGGTGACCTCTGCGTCCGCGCCTCGAAGACGGATGAAGCAATATCGTGCTTTCAACGCATTGCCGAGCACTACTGTGAACAGGAATTTACCCTTAAAGCTATCGCGATGTACAAGAAGATCGATCGGCTTAAGCCGCGCGATCCGTTTGTTGCCCAAAAGCTGGCCGGGCTGTATGCAACCCAGGGACTGATTGTTGACGCCAGAGCGCAGTATCTTGTGGTCGCGGATTCGTACACGCGAGCGGGGCAGACAAAAAAGGCACTCGAAATATTCCATAAAATCGCTGATCTAGATCCTCAGAACACCGATATCCGGCTCAAACTGGCTGAAGGCTACCTTAAGGAAAACATGAAGCGCGAGGCGGCCGAGGCGTTTGTTGATGCGGGCAGATATTTTTACGACAGTCGCACTTATGACAAGTCGCTGGCGGCATACTCCAATGCTTTGGAGCTCGCAAATGATAAGACTCCTGTACTGCGGGGAATAACCGCAGCTCATATAGCTTTGGGCACAGCTGATGAGGCAGTGGAGATTCTCGAGCGGGCAGTCGAGGAGCAACCGGATGATCGCGATCTGGTGGTGATGTTGGTTGAAGCTTGCCTCGAAGCCGAAGACGCAAAGGGCGCAGAGCGGGCCACCTCGATTCTTCATAAGCAAAATCCATCCGAATATAACCGCTTTGTGTCTGTTGCCGCGCTCTACCTGAAGCTGGGCGAAATTGATGAAACCACTCGACTGCTAACCGGCATTGTCGAGCAGATGCTCTCTGGCCGCGAAGAAAAAGAGTTATTGGCAATAGTCAACGAAGTTCTGGTTCATAACCCTGAACAGATCGAAGCGCTTCGCTTGTTAGTTCGGATTCACTGGTGGCAGCGAGATATGGATGCCTTGCGAGCCGCCCTGGAAAGGCTGGCTGAGGCGGCCGAAGCGGGCGAACTAGTTGACGACGAGAGGTATGCTCTGACGCAACTGGTGCGTTTGGCGCCCGACGAGCAAAAGTTTCTCGATCGGCTCAATGAATTGGGCGGCCTTCAGGAAGATGCTCCTGATGAAACGTTGATTCATACCGGCGATCTGACAGAAGTACCACAGTTTGAAACTTTTGCAGGCACGGTAGATGAAAGCCCCTCCCCGGCGTCGGAGCAAAAAGAGCAGTTTGAATGGGAAGTGGTTACAGCTGAGGGGCAGCACGATCCCAGCTCGTCTTTTGCCGAGTTGAGCGAGAACTTTGACCACTCGACGGTAACGTTTGATGCGGAGTTTGAGACAAATCTTGCAACCCCACCGGGCAACATTGGCGCAACGGAATCGACGGCTGAAGCTCCGCTTTCGACGGAAGAGGATCAAACGCGCCGCGAAGCAATGATGCGTCAGGAATTGGAAAGCGTAGATTTTTATTTGGCCCAGGGCTACAGCGACATAGCCGGAGACACTCTGGAAATGCTCGAGCGGCAGTTTGGTCCACATCCCGAAATCCGCTCGCGGCGTGAAGTTCTGCAAGGCACTGCGGCTACGCCGGCTGCGGGCGGCGCGGATGTTTTCGAGTTTGGCGGCGCTGAAGAGTTGATGGCTGAGACGAACGCTGTAGCAGCAGAGATACCGGCAGATTTGGCGCCTTCATTCACCGCCATCCCGGAAGTTGAAGCTGATGCGCCACAGACGCCTCCATTGACCGGCGCGAAGCCAGGACCCGGCCTTGATGCTGGTCTGGCTGAGATATTCGAGGAGTTTCGCATCGCCGCCGAAGAAGAGCAGCCAAGCTCGAATGAAGACTACGAGACGCATTACAATATGGGCACTGCTTACAAGGAAATGGACTTGCTGGATGATGCCATCCACGAGTTTCAGACAGCGTCAGGTCTCGTTAGCCCGAGTGACGGTACCTCGCGATATCTTCAATGCTGTAACCTGTTGGGGCACTGTTTTATTCAGAAGGAGATGCCGCGTGCCGCCGCGATTTGGTTTCAGAAGGCCCTGGACGCCGGCGGTCAAACTGACAATGAACGCAACGCGTTACGTTATGAGCTTGCCTCGGCGTATGAGTTGATGGGCGAGGTCGAGCAGGCTCTTGAACAGTTCACGGAGGTGTATGGACTGGATGTGAGCTATCGTGAGGTTGCGGAGAAAATCCGTAAGCTCGAGGAGCAGCATCCGAAAACCAAAAGCAAGAAGAAGAAATAGAGATTCAATTTTACCGATCGTATTTCATTAGTTTAGTATCATTTCAATGTCGGCAAAGCTTAGCGTCATTTTCTATATTGTCTTGTGCTTCGAGATTGGCTTGATCCTTACACTCTTGCCGTGGGTGCCGCAGGGAACGCTCGGGATTTTAAGCGACTGGGGCAACAATTATTTTCTCCTCTACGCCGCGCGCAAGACTGGAATGTACGGTTTGCAGAGTGTAGTGGCTTCGGGCTGGGTGCGCGGAGCTGTGAGCGGTGTCGGCATTCTCAACATTGGCATAGCCTTCTGGGAGATTTTCCACTTCAAGCAGAGTGTCCGCGTCCTTCAGGGGAACACCGAACCGGTTAATGGATCAAAACGGGATGCCGCTCAAGTTGCAACAACCAGTCATCTACCTGATCACGAGCGGCGAGACGACAGCATCGACGACTCCGGCCACTAAGGATTTCTCACAGATCCTGCGTCTTGTTGAAGCCGCCGCTGCTGCCAAAGTAAACCTTCTTCAACTCCGCGAAAAAAATCTCTCCGCACGTGTTTTGTCTGAACTCACCGGACAGGCGGCGCAACTACTCAAGAACACTGACACTCGATTGCTGGTTAACGATCGCGCGGACATCGCAGCCGCGAGCGGAGCGGGCGGAGTTCATCTAACCGCGAGATCGCTTGACCCCGGGACTGTCCGAAAGATGTTTGGCGGAGAATTTCTTATCGGCGTTTCTACACACTCCTTAGCTGAGGCGAAAGCAGCTCGAGACCGAAAGGCCTCCTTTGCGGTATATGGACCTGTGTTTGAGACTGCGTCAAAACGGATCTATGGTAAGCCGGTTGGTCTCGGCAGTTTGCAGGAGGCTGTTTTGGCGGTGCAGCAATTCCCTCTACTGGCCCTCGGCGGAGTTACTCTCGAGAATGTTCGAGTATGTTTCGAGTCGGGGGCAGCCGGTATTGCCGCGATTCGTTTGTTTCAGGACCAACTGGGGCTGGCAACTGTGGTCAAGCGCATTCGAGAGCTATTTGAGGAACATAGTTAGGCAATGGACCAGCAGACTGATTTTGATTTGCCGGTGGTCCTGTCGATTGCCGGTCTGGATCCCTCCGGCGGCGCTGGAACTCTCGCTGATGTGCGAACCATACTCGCCTTTGGCTGTTATCCCGCGGCAGTCATTACCGCAATCACGTTCCAAAACGCTGCCGGCGTGAGTGGTGTCGTTGCTCACGACTCTGACACCCTGCGCGGGCAACTGACGCCTGTTCTCAGCGAGCTGCGGGTTGCCGCGGTAAAAACAGGAATGATGCCGACAGGCGAGATCGTGCGTGAAGTTGCGCGCACTGTTAGCCATTACCAGTTACGCTGTCTCGTAGTAGATCCGGTGATGACATCGACTTCGGGTTACGAATTGATGGACGCGGCGGCCGTGACTGAGCTTCGTGAGAAGCTTCTGCCGCTGGCATTTCTGGTGACGCCAAACATTCCTGAGGCGGAACGCCTGGCTGGATTTTCAGTTCAGGATGAAGAGGGAATGCGGCGCGCGGCGGCTTCCATTCGGCGTTTGGGAGTCAGGGCTGTTTTAATTAAAGGCGGCCATCTCGAAACTGGCTCTGAAGCGGTGGATGTTCTTGACCACGATGGGGATATTACGGTCTTTCGAGGCGTACGGGTTCAGAACTGGGAATTCCGTGGTACTGGTTGTGCTCTTGCCGCCGGCATAGCCGCATGTCTGGCCCTCGGAAATCCATTGGAGGATTCAGTCCGGCGAGCAAGAGACTACGTTTCCGAAGCGATCCTTGCCGCTCCTAAGATCCGCGGCCGCGGTATTCTCTTCAAGCCAGGTCGCTAGACTTACTTCGTGTGATTTCGTGGATCGTGCATTTCGTAATCACACGAAACGGTTTAAATGAAAAATGAGAAATGGAAAATGAAAAATGGAAAATGTCTTCCGTCCACGAACCTTGATTGGCATTCAACCAGGCTCGATGGTCACCTTTTCCATCTTCACTTCCGACACTGGCTTGTCGTTTCGGTCGCGTGCGGTTGTAGCTATGGTATCGACAACATCCTGGCCTTCGGTCACTTTGCCAAAGATCGTATAACTGGGCGGCAGGGGATAGTCGGCATGCATTATGAAGAACTGCGAGCCGTTGGTATTGGGACCCGCATTAGCCATGGCCACCGTCCCGGCCTTGTAACCGCGCTGATAAACTGCTGACCGAGGGTTGATCTCATCGTCAAAACGCCCTCCCCAGGCCGACTGTCCTCCGCGGCCAGTTCCGGTCGGATCACCGCCCTGAATCATGAAGCCTTTGATGACCCGGTGAAAGATTACGCCGTCGTAATAACCCTTCTCGGCCAGCGTAATGAAATTTTCGGTGGTCTTCGGTGCATCTGCTTCCAGCAGCTCAAAGCGAATAGTACCCATGTTTGTTTGAATCACTGCGTTGCGATTTGCCATGCTCTCTCCGTTATCGAACGCCTTTGCTCGCGTTCGAGTTGTTTAGGGTTAGAATCGGTCGAATCTGCCGGTTTGCTTTCAAGATACCTCCACTGGCTGCAAAACAAATCTCTCGATAGCCAGCGCCGCGCCGTCCTCGTCGTTCGAGGAGGTTGTATAGAAATCCGGTAACTGGCGCAACTCGAGATCGGCATTGCCCATCACGACCCCAATACCCGCAAACCGCAGCATCTCGAGATCATTGAAGTTGTCGCCTATCGCCAGAACCTCCCTGTGCCCAATGCACAATTCCTTTGCGGCGATGGCAACTCCGACTCCCTTCGACACTTCCGGGTGAACGAGATCAAGCAGGGTAAAGTCCATCTGCGGATAGGCTGTTCGGAAGATTTTAACTTTACCTTTCAACTCTTGTTGTAGAAGCAGTTCGAGTTCGGCCATGGGTGCGCAGTTGCCGGAAAACGCCACGTGTATCGGATGGTGATCCAGATATTGTTCCAGGGATGCAACCTCGAGCACTCCGGTTTGATCGTCGCCGTGCACTCGCCTGGCCCAGGCAACATACCGTAAGAGTGCCGGGTTGTTGCCACTCAAGTGATCGTAGACCATGATGCCTTTGCCATCGCGCTCGTCGCTTACCAGCATATCGGCATTCATTTGCCGGCCGATCTTGAGCGCCGCGTGTGCGGCTGCGACCGGCAGCGGTATCATTGCCACCATCTCGAGCGTTTGCGCATGTTTGATGAGCGCTCCGTTGTGAGCGATGACTGGCACATCAACACCAAGTTCGAGAGCGAGAGGGCGAGCATCGCAAAATCTTCGTCCGGTTACCAGTGCTACTTTAACCCCTCGTATGCGCGCCTTAGCGAGCGTTTCGCGAGTGCGCAAGGTGAGCTCACCGCGCGAGTTCAGAAGCGTTCCGTCCAGATCCAGTGCAAGCAACCGTATGGGCATGAAGTGGCAAAAGTAATGGAATCGAAGTTAAAACGCAAAAGCGCCACCACTCAACTTTTAGAGAACCGGTCGCTATTGCTGGCGGTTCCGAGTGGTGATCTGTTGGTGATTTCGTTTGCCTTTCGTGTAGTTTCGTGGATCGTTCTCCCGCAAAAAAAGCGCACGATCCACGAAGTAACACGAAAACAGCGCGAAGCAACACGAATCAGATCACAGCCCGGTTCCGTAATGGGTTGAGTGGCAGCATCCGTGGCGCTAAGATTTGTGTGATCCACTCTCCCTACTCATGAGTCCGGGTGTCAGCAAATTACTCCATCTGGCATTAAGCCATTGGATTTAGAACAGCAGGTTATCAGCACATTATTCTACAAATGTTCCAGGAAAAGGCTCTGATTCAATGAATGTCACCCACCTTGAGTGCGCAAACTGTGGTCTTAGCCATGAGGCACATCGATTGCACAATCTCTGTCGCGAATGCGGCAAACCCTTGCTTGTTCGATACGATCTCGATAGAGCAAAATGTACTTTGACAAGAGAGACACTCGCCGGCCGCCGATCCGACATGTGGCGGTATCGAGAGGTCTTGCCGGTTGATAATGATGACAATATTGTTTCGCTGGGAGAAGGGTGGACACCGCTGCTTCATGCGCGGCGTCTCGGCAAGCGGTTGCGGTTTCCGGAACTCTATATCAAAGACGAGTCGCAAAATCCGACCCAGAGTTTCAAGGCGAGGGGTATGGCGGCCGCAGTCTCAATGGCGAGGGAGCTTGGGATAAAGAAACTTGCGGTTCCTTCAGCAGGCAATGCTGCGGGGGCATTGGCGGCATATGCGGCGGCGGCAGGCATTGATTGCTTCATTTTCATGCCTCGGGACACGCCCCGTGCAAACATCGTCGAGTGTGAACAGACGGGCGCCAACGTCACCCTGATGGATGGATTGATAACGGATTGCGGGGCCGAAGTCGGGCGGCGCAAAGACGCCGAAGGCTGGTTCGATGTCTCGACGTTGAAAGAGCCATATCGAGTTGAGGGAAAGAAGACGCTCGGCTATGAACTTGCAGAGCAGTTGAACTGGAAGCTTCCCGACGTGATCATTTATCCGACTGGCGGCGGTACCGGACTAATTGGAATGTGGAAGGCCTTTGACGAGATGGAGCAGATGGGTTGGATCGATAGCAAGCGCCCGCGGATGGTAACGGTTCAAGCCGCGGGATGCGCGCCGATTGTACGCGCACTGGAGGAAGAGAAGCGATTTGCAGATGAGTTTCCCAACGCGGCAACGGTGGCGTCGGGACTCCGCGTTCCGCGCGCGATCGGAGATTTCTTGATTCTCGACGCGATCCGCGCTTCGGGAGGCGCCGCAGTGGCGGTCACTGACGAGGAATTGATTGATGCTACTCGCGAGATTGGCGCCGCTGAAGGTGTCTTTTGCGCGCCCGAGGGAGCGGCGTGTTTGCCGGCCCTGAAAAAACTGATCGACACCGAACAAGTGACTCCGGATGAGCAGGTAGTTCTATTCAACACCGGCGCCGGAGTGAAATACCTCGAGGTGTTCCAGCAAGATTCGTGAATGCGATTGTTAACAATACCATCCACCAAATTACACGAAATCTGGTGTAGTTTTCGTGGATCCGTTTTCATAGGAAAAGAACATGAGCAAGATAGTCAGGAATGCTGCCTTCGTTATTATGAGCTTTTTTGCGGCGACTGTTTTAGTAACCGCACAGGAGCTGCGGTCGACCAGTCTGAGCGAGACCGAATTTGCGCGCTTCTCGACTCTCCGAAGAAGCGGTCTCGACGCCCTCTACAGTCTCGATTACAACAAAGCGCACCAGGATTTTCAGGAGATTGCCCGCCTTTATCCGAATCACCCGGCCGGCCCGCAACTGTTGGCCGCGGGCGTTTGGATCAAAGCGCTTTACGAATCGCGCCGCTTGCAGACTTCGCTCTACAACTCACAGTCGTTTTATGGGTCGGGTGACGACAAAGTGGATCCCAAGATCGTCGCCGAGTTTAGGAGTCTCACCCGGGAAGCCAAACGCCTGTGCGACGTCAGGCTCAAGGAAAACCCAAAGGACATCGAGGCCCTGCAGTTTCTGGCCGCAACGTCCGGACTCAAAGCGTCTTTTGAAGAAGCGGTCGAGAGACGGCATCTCGCAGCGCTTCGAGACGGCTCGGATGCCGTAGACAAATATCGCGATGTCCTGAAGCTTGACCCAACCTATGTCGATGCAAAACTGACGATTGGTATGTACGAATATGTAGTTGGCTCTTTGCCGTTGCCGATAAAAGTGATTGCCGGAATCACCGGTTTTCGCGGATCCAAGAAGCGTGGGTTGGCGATGCTCGAAGAGGTTTCGAAGCAGGGAAAATGGTCCCAGGACGACGCCAAGGCCTTGCTGATCTTGCTCTACACTCGAGAAGATCGCTTTACCGATGCCTTAGCTGTCGCGCGCGAGCTCAGCGCCAAATACCCCCGTAACTATCTACTCAGATTGGAAACAGCCGATGCGCTGGTAGCCGTCGCCGGCGCCGAACGCAAAGCCAAAAACGTGGCGGCTGCTGTGAAAGCCGAGCGGGAAGCATTCGCAACCTTTGACGACCTGCTGCGCGACCGTGCTGTGCGTGACACTGCAGCGCGCGCCCAGGATCTGATTCACTTCAAGTACGGCGAAGTGTTACTGGCGGCCGGGCAGCCTGAACGAGCTGCGAAGGAGTTCCTTGCGACCACGAAAGTTGAACGCGCTGAGCCAGGCTTGGTGACCATGGCACATCTTTTCGCTGCTCATGCCTTTGATTTGTCAGGTAAGCGAGAGGACGCTCTGTCGCAGTACAAAGAGGTTTTGGCGCGGCCGAACGTTTACGACTCCCATGATGAAGCAAAGAAAGGGTTGCGGCAGCCGTTCAAGGCTGAGCCGGCACTTAACGCCGGAGCGTAAACTGAATACCACTCAATCTCGAAAGCGGCGACAAGACGCCGCACTGCAAAGAATATGCGCAACGAGCAAACAGCTTCAGGTAGAAATCGTCCACGCCGTTTATTGCTTTGTCTCGATGGCGTTCCCTGCGAACTGATCGTGGCGGCAAAACAGCGAGGTTTGTTTGCAGGCTTTGGCCCTCCATCTCGGCTGCTGTCCCCGTTTCCCACCTTGACGAACGTCGCCCTATCCGCAATGTTTGGTGCTTCAGCACCACTCGGTTACGAAAGCCTTTACTTCGACAAAGCGGCGCGCGAGCTGCGCGGCGGGATTGGCAAGTACCTCGGCCGTCGCACACCCGACAAAGTCCCCTCTTCCTACGTGGACGAGCTCGACTATCAGGAACCGCTGGCGTTTGAATTCCTGGTCTATGTTGCTCCGGAAAAAGTCTGGCGGGCAGATATGCAGCGGTTTCGCGAGCGATTTCGCGCGGCGCCACAGCAGCGCGACTATTTCGCGTTTCTGAAAGGCACCGACGGGTTGCTTCATATTCGCGGCCCTAAACAACTGTCACGAGCTCTCGAGTCGTTGGATCGCATCCTCAGAGAGATCCAGTCGTTTTGCGGAACGGAAACCGAGATTGTGCTGTTCTCCGATCACGGCATGAATCTTTTTGAAAACCAGCGAGTGCACCTGATAACCCATCTTCGAGCCAACGGCTTTAGAGTGCGTCCTAGATTCAATGACTTTGCTTGCCGCGACGTGGCGGTGCCTGCATTCGGTCTCTGCGGTTACGCCGCGATCTATTGCGGTGATGAATCGGCCGTTCCCGAAATAAGTAAAGCGCTCGTTGATTTAAAGGGTGTGGATTTTTCTATCTACCGGGAAAACGGTGCTGTTGTTGTAGTTGGAAGTGACGGCATGGCCCGAATCGAGAGCAAGCAGGAAAACGGAGAGACCCTATACCGTTACCTCGAGACCTCGGGCGATCCTCTGGGCCTTCGGCCAATCCTGCAAACCCTTCGCATGAGCGGACTTTGTGATGAAGAGGGATTTGCTCCCGACCACTGCTGGTTGGAAAATACCGCAAACCACATCTATCCGGACGCAGTGGCTAATTTGTTCACCGCACTGCAGACAAACCGGGTGAAGCATACGGCGGATGTCCTAATCAGTCTGCAAGATGGCTACTACTACGGCTGGTCACCTTTTGGCCGGATCGTTCGTCTCGCCGCCACACACGGTAATGCCCTGCGACCGAGTTCGACTGCCTTCCTGATGAGCACTCACCGCGCACTTCCGCAATACGTTCGCGCCGACGGTGCGCAGGCGCTATTGCGGGGTTAACGAGTCTATTTGGCTTTCGTGTGATTTCGTGGATCAATCTTTGGCGGCAACAACAAACATCATTCACGAAAGAACACGAAATACCGCTTGACGCTTTGAGGTTCAGCGCGTACAAAAACTGTACGATGCTGGACACGCAACCCAATCCAGGTACACCCGCGGTAGAAACAATTTCCCTCGTCCGCCGTTTTGGTGATTTCACCGCTGTAGACAATATTGATTTGCGCGTGGCTCGCGGAAGCTTCTTTGGGTTCTTAGGTCCGAACGGCGCCGGCAAGTCAACCACGATAAAGATGCTGACGGGATTGCTTGCTCCGACCAGTGGGAAGATTCGCGTGCTCGGCCGGGACATGGAAAGAGAACCGCTTGAGGTTAAGCGGAGAATCGGTGTCGTTCCCGAAGACCTCAACCTCTTTGAGCGACTGACCGGGGCCGAAATGCTGACGTTCACCGGACGCATGTATGGTTTGCGGAAAGAGGAGATCGCCGACCGTGTGCCGGAGTTGCTTCAGTTGATGGATCTGAAGGATGAACCAAAAAAACTAATAGTGGAATACTCGCACGGGATGAAGAAGAAGCTTTCACTTGCTTGCTCGTTAATTCACCGTCCCGAAATACTTTTCCTGGATGAGCCATTTGAGGGTGTCGACGCAATCGCCTCGCGCACGCTCAAGGATCTGCTTTCGCGTCTCACTGAACGTGGGCTGACAGTGTTTCTGACTTCTCATGTGCTGGAGATTGTCGAGAGGCTGTGCAGCGACATCGCAATCATCGCTCAAGGAAAACTGCTCGCCTCAGGATCGCTGAACGAATTAAGGAAGGGAATTCGGCTGGAAGAAACGGGACCAGTCTCGCTCGAGGAGTACTTCATCAACCTGGTAGGTGGGACCCGCAGCGCGGGCGAGGAAGAGGTCCTGCAATGGCTCGGTTGAGTTGCGCGAGTCTGTAAATCTGTGAAAGGTAAAGACTTAAGAAAAGTCTTGGCTCCGACAGTGCTCCTCGGCTAGAATGAACCTCATAGGTGAGCCATCACACTCACCTCCCGCGATTTGGCCTTACGCTTAAGAAGCTTCCTGCTTTTGTTTCGTCCCACTTGGCGCCCGTCGTAAGTTTCTACGCAAGAGTCCTTCGCTGAAACCCGCGCAGCAATGTAATTGGGCCAGTTGCCCCTGCGTTCGTTGAACCAGGTTTCCACTATGGATTCAAATGTTGGTCTGGCTATTCAGTGTGTCGGCATCCTGCTGGTAACGCTGCTGTCTTTGTTTATGCGCCGCTCCATCCGAAGCGCGGCGTTGAAGTATTGGACCACAGGCTGGGCGAGCCTGGCCCTCGCCCTGTTGTGTTTGTTTATTGGCTTTCGTACCGTCGAAGATCAGAAACTTTTCTTCTCACTCTATTTCTTTGGGGAATACATCTTCGGCGTAATGTTTGTGGCAGGCTGTCGCAACCATGCCAGCGGTGCACGCATCGGCAGGCAGGTCCTCTATCTGCTGCTCCTGCTGGTGGCCATCGCCATCGTCTTGCCTTATGCATCGGCGGACTTCAACGATCTTTTTATGGTGCAGGCGACTATCATGGCAGGACTATTTGCCACCGCCTATTTTGCTTTGCGCGCCGGGCCGTTGCGGAAGAACAGAAGTCCGGGCGTGCAAGTCATGTCCTTTGCCCTGTTACTTCTTTCGATAGATTTTCTTCATTATCTGCCGATGTTCGCCGCTCGCAAGGGTCTTTGGGGTATGACCGTGCCTTCGGCATATTTGCAGTACACGTCGATCTTTGATCTGATTCTGGAGATCCTGCTTGGCTTTGGCACGACGATGGTGCTGATGGAAGGCGTGCGGCGTGAGGTGGAAGTTGTGAATGGGCAGCTCGTGAAGGTGCGCGACCGGTTGGAACTACTGGCGCAGATGGATCCACTCACGGAAGCTTTAAACCGTCACGCTTTTCATTCGCTGCTCAGTCGCAATGAGAGTGGCGCCGAGGCTGACACCTCAGGCAGCGTGGCAGTGATAGACATCGACAACCTGAAACCAATTAACGACACACTCGGCCATCCGTCCGGTGACAAAGCGATCAGGGCAGTTGCCACGGCCATCCGTTCGCTAATCCGCGCCGACGACATGTTGTTTCGCTGGGGCGGGGACGAATTTCTGGTGTTGATGTTCAAGCTGCGAGTAACGGACGCAAGCAGGCGGATGCAACTGGTGAATGAGAGGCTTGCGCAGAACAAGAACCAATGGACCTCAATACCGATGAAGGTAACCGTCTCTCACGGGGTGGCAGGCTTCGAGTCGCTAAGTGTACTGGCCCAGGCAATCGAGCGGGCCGACAAGTTAATGTACAAGAGAAAACAGCAGCTGCGGCAGGCGAAGGACAAGGCAACGGTCACTTAAGAAATCCCACCGAGTACGATTGGGGTTCTGACTCTGGGTGATAAACAAATTCGTAACGCTGGTTGATCGCCTCATCGTTTCGTGTGACTTCGTGGATCGCTTTTCCCGGACCACAAGAACGATCCACGAAATCACACTAAACAGCACGATATAAGTTCCGCTTTCCGACCCATCGGTCTCTCTCTAAAGACGGCACTAAACCTTCACATTCCTGCGCCGGAGCGAACACCCTAACAGCACATCCAGCGCTTTTTCGAATGTAAAGATGTGTCCTAACTCATTCTGTGAACCGCCTAAGAACCGTGCTAGGTTATCTTTCGAACTGCTCAGGTAGCCGACTCCTTCCCGATGCGATTCGATGTCTTGGAAATACACCTTACCAATATCACCAGGTTCCAGGTTCCTGCCGATATATACAAGTGTCTCGACAATTGGGATAAGCATTTCATGGTCTACAAAGTTGACCGCGAAATAGATTTCTCCCGGTTGCAGCTCAGTTGACGAAACCGGCTCGGCAGACGTGCTTAATTCTCGTCCTTCAAAGTACACAGCGAAGTCTCCTTTTGATCACGATCGCTAGTAGTTGTCCGTGCCTGCGTCGTCGATCATCGTGGTGATGTTAATAAGTTGTGATGAGGTCCTGCTTCCATTTCCCGGTTCGAGATCCGGTGGACGATACGTGTTTAGCCCAGAAAGGATTCCCTTGAGACTGCTCATGTAAAGACTCTGCCATGCTTGGCAACAATTCATGCAACTCGAGCAGGCTTAGTGAAATGGAAGTATCGGGGCTCAAGGCGTTGGGAGCGGAGACTTATTAGCACTCTTTTGTTCTTCAAGTATGCGGCTAATGATCAGTTTGAGTTCTCTCACCATTGTAAGATCGTTCTCACTGAGAAGCTGATTCAAACATCGAGCCGACTCTCGGTTATTGCAAAGTGTGCTATCTATCAAGAAGAAAAGGGCCGCGTTCAGGTAATTTTCCCTTGCCCATTCCCACGCGCCAAGGTGATGAATTGCGGCTTCTTCTGGCCACGTCGTACAAAAGCACGATGCAGTTTTCGCGTTTTCGATCGCCGCAATAAAATAGTGCCGTGCTTCCATGATTTCTTCTTCAGTGCCATGATCACCGAGAAGCATTCCAAGAAATACCTGAATGCGATAATTGTTAGGCTCGATTTTAAGCGCTTTTCGACAGAGTTCGATTGCCTCCCTATGCTTTTCCTCCACGACGCTAAGCCTGTATGCTTCATCCAAAAGCTGCTGTGTTGACGCCTCCACCTATTTTTTCCTCCATTTCTTATTCCTCCTGCCTCATCAGATTCTCTTCAGATAACGGAACTAAGGTTAGAGTAGCTAGCCACTTCTCTAACTCGCGACAACGAACCTTAAGCTGAGTCTCGTGACCACTATCCCCGCGGAACCTCCGACGCCTTCCTAAGAACCGTCTTAGCCACTCCCAGGGATCCATCTTTAAGGAGACGCTGTGACCCGGTCCGCGACCTCTGCCGAACAGGCCGCGAGGGTCGTCTGCGCCAAGAGGGTCGTTTCCGACATACGAAAAAAGGTTGATACCACCCGCAAGCCCTATAGGATCTTCAGACATGAATCTTCCGTTCTGCGGATCGTACCAGCGAGCACGGTAATACATCGCGTCAGTATCGGAATCGAACTCACGTCCCGTAAGTGAAGCGACTGGAGGTCAAACGTCCGTCATCGAAATCAGTGGGCTGCGCTTTTCATGCGATGGTGACCGTGACGAGCCGCTTTGTTATGACTAGGCACATCTAGGTTTTAACGTTAACTCTGATCGTGCGCTTGACCCTGTCGACGCCGCTGAATTGTCAAATCGATTATGTAGCCTGCCAGTATGTATTGTACTAACCCCGCAAGCGAACATAGCCCAGACGCTGAAAGGCTTTGATTAGCTCCGAGCGAAGCCGGCACTAGATCAATGATGTAGCACGCCGGAAACATCAGATAGACCACAAAAAAAAGGGGAAACACTAACTATAAATGCAACATGGTGCAAATGAAGAAGGTGTGTGTGGAAAAAACAACA
>Ga0137403_10000369_pt1 | contig 57664 bp, 41 predicted proteins | sample CZOMad2_1_16fung_FD_122057 | JGI IMG/M metagenome (GOLD analysis project Ga0137403, IMG submission 122057) | Vadose zone soil fungal communities from Angelo Coast Range Reserve, California, USA - CZOMad2_1_16fungal (Hybrid Assembly) | ecosystem: Environmental > Terrestrial > Soil > Vadose zone...
CTGTGAAAACGGGCGAAAAGGTGACCGAATCAATCAAAAGATACAACCGCCACGGGGCGAACTTCGACGTCGTCAGCAACCCTGAATTTTTGCGCGAAGGCTGCGCAGTAGCGGACCTGATGCATCCTGACCGGATTGTGATCGGAGCACAGAGCGAACGTGCCATCGATCTCATGAAGAAGGTTTATGAGCCATTTATGGCGCCGATCCTGGTGACTGACATTAACAGCGCGGAGCTCATCAAGCATTGCGCAAACTCGTTTCTGGCGTTGAAGATTTCGTACATCAATGCGGTCTCCGCGATCTGTGAGGCGAGCGGCGCCGACGTTGAAAAAGTCGCCGACGGAATTGGAATGGATCATCGTATTGGCCGTGATTTCCTTAATCCTGGAATTGGATACGGCGGTTCCTGTTTCCCAAAAGATATTGCCGCTTTCATTACGATCAGCGAACGGCTTGGCACTCCGTTCGATCTGCTTAAGGAAGTGCAACGCATAAACAACGCTCAAAAAGAGCGCTTTCTGAAAGCGATACGCGAGACGCTGTGGGTGTTGCGGGAGAAGCGGATTGCCGTTTGGGGACTCACGTTTAAGCCAGACACAGACGACGTGCGTTCGTCAGTGGCAATAGAGCTGGTGACACACCTGCTGCGCGAAGGAGCGCATGTGATTGCCTACGATCCAAAGGGGATGCAAAAGGCCCGCGCGATAAAGGCAATCGCCGACGCAGAATTTGTTTCTTCGGCCCTTGAAGCAGTGACCGACGCCGAAGCGCTGGTGATCGCTACAGAATGGAATGAATTTGCCAATGTGGATCTCGAAATCGTGAAAGAGAAAATGACGACGCCAATCGTCTTCGATGGGCGAAACCTCTTGGATCCTGAAACGATGAGGCGACTAGGCTTTCATTATTATTCGATCGGACGCGCCAGCGTGAAGCCGCAGTAGCCGCGGGAACTATGGCGCGGCTCTCTGCTCGCCAAATTGCGCTGGCAGCCTTGCAATTGTGGCGAAAAGAAAAGCGCTTCGCCGACTCGATCATTTCAGGGCTTCTCGCGAAGGCGGAGCTTCCGCCTTCCGATCGGGCGTTTGCGTTGGAACTATTTTACGGGTCGCTGCGCAATTTAACGTTGCTTGATTTTTGGATCGGTTGCCTACGCGCTTCGCGAGTTCAGAGCGATCTTCGCGATATTCTGCGACTCGGGTTGTATCAACTTTTTTTCCTGAAGACCGCCCCGCACGCAGCAGTTCACGAGACGGTGGAGCTTGCTCCGAAAAAGCAGCGAAGCCTGATCAATGCCATGCTGCGGACAGCGACGCGGCGACAAAGCGAGCTGCTCGCCAGCGCGAACGCGCAGCCCCTGTTTGTTCGAACATCGCACCCGCAATTTCTCATCGAACGCTGGCAGCAGCAGTTTGGCCCAGAACAGGCGGAAGCATTGTGCAAATGGAATAATCTCCCTGCGCCGGTCTACGGCCGGATTAACCGCCTAAAAATCGACCGCCACAAGTTTCTGCGGCTTTATCCAACATCCCGGCCATTGACGCGTAGTTCTGATTTTGTGGAATTTGACACGCTGCCGACAGGCGCTGTCAGGCGAGGCCACTGCTACATTCAAGACCCAAGCACGGTGATTGCGTGCCAGCTTTTGGGTCCAAAGCCCGGAGAAAAAGTCCTCGATGCATGTGCAGCGCCTGGCGGAAAGACCGGCTACGTCGCGGAGCTTATGCAAAACCTGGGAACAATCGTGGCGTGCGATCGCGATCCCGAGCGGCTGGAAATACTGAAGGAGAACATGACGCGTCTCGGAGCGAGGATTGTGCAGATTTTTCGTCACGACTGGACACACGGTGACGTCCCAGCGGACATCGCGACACTGGCACCATTTGATCGCATCCTAGTCGATGTGCCGTGCAGCAACACCGGAGTGATGCGCAGACGCGCGGACCTGAGGTGGCGCTTGCGACAGGCCGATTTTGCCCGCATGCAACAGCTGCAGATCGAAATCGTCCGGGCGCTCATCCCGCTGCTAAAATCAAACGGCGCGCTTGTTTACAGCACGTGCAGTCTTGAGCCGGAAGAGAACGAAAAAATCGCACGCCAAATCCTCACGGAGATGCCGATCCTGCGCTTGGAAACGGAAACATTTTCGTTGCCTTTTCGCGACGGTTTTGATGGCGCATTCGCAGCGAAAATTATTAAGGCGTGATGCCTTGCCCTAAGTTGCATCCGGTCAGGCTGGTGGAATGATAAGCGCCTATGCACGACGACCGATTCGACAAACTCGCAAAACTTCTGGTGGAATATTCCATTCGCCTCAAGCGCAATGAAACAGTTCTCATTGAGGCATTCGATATTCCCGATGAAATGACCATTGCGCTGATACGGGCGGTGCGGAAAGCCGGCGGAGTGCCATTTGCGCAGACTTACCGCACCCGAGTGAATCGCGCGCTCGCAATCGAAGCGTCGGACCGACAATTAAATTTGATGGCAAGCCATGAGCTGGCGCGAATGAAAAAAATGGATGCGTACATTGCAATGCGCGGCAGCGACAACATTACGGAATTATCCGATGTGCCTCCGGAGAAAATGAAATTGATCGGCCGAAAAATGCGCCCGGTACAAGACCAGCGGGTTAAAAAAACCAAGTGGGTAGTCTTACGCTGGCCGACTCCTTCAATGGCGCAGCTCGCCGGAATGAGTACCGAAGCATTTGAAGATTTCTATTTCGATGTCTGCACGTTGGACTATCGCAAACTGCAGCCCGGGATGAAGGCGCTCCAGCACTTGATGGAAAAGACGGACTGTGTCCACGTCCAGGGTCCCGACACCGATCTGCGCTTCAGTATCAAGGGAATTCCAGCCATTATCTGCGGTGGCGACCGCAATATACCCGATGGGGAAGTTTTCAGCTGCCCGGTGAAAGATTCGGTCGAGGGCCATGTGACGTTTAATGCGCCGAGTATTTATCAGGGGACTGCTTTCGACGGCATCCGTTTGGAATTCAAAAGCGGGAAGATCGTCACTGCGACGAGCAACGAGACGCAAAAGCTGAATAAGATTCTCGACTCAGACCCGGGAGCCCGTTACGTCGGCGAGTTCTCGCTTGGGTTTAATCCCCGCGTGTTCCACCCGATGCGCGACATATTGTTCGATGAAAAAATCGCTGGCTCATTTCATTTTACGCCAGGACAAGCTTACGAGGAAGCAGACAACGGCAACCGAAGCCAGGTTCATTGGGACATGGTAAGCATCCAGCGTCCCGATTACGGCGGTGGAGAAATTTATTTTGACGGCAAACTGGTTCGGAAAGATGGAAAGTTTCTCCCGAACCAGTTGCGTTCGCTAAACTGGAAATGATTGTGCCCATTTCCCATGTGTCCGACAGGTCACATGAGATCTGTGGAAAATAAACGCGCGGAGTGCGCGCCTCAGGCGCGCTTCGGGCCGCCAAGGAGGTTCAGCTGCATCATGGCGATTTCGCCGTTCTCGCCAAGCTCGAGATTCGCGATCTCAAACATCGGCGCGCCTTCGGCTGGGCCCGCTCCGCCGCCAGGCAACTGAACGACGACCTGTTTGGAGTTCGAATTCAGAATCACGGATGCGATTTCAAGCGACGGCGAAAACTCGAGCGTGCTTATTTGGAACGGGACTGTGATGAACACAGACGCGCGTCCCTGCTGCGACGGGGTGAGTTGGACCGGTGCGGTTTCAGAATTCGGGACAACTTGGAATCCTGCCACGGCGAATGACGGCATGCCGGCCATCGTGGGCCGCTGCTGTTGCGAAGGAACCACGCGAAGAGTGCCCAACGCGCCTGCGACAGGCTGAATTTTTACGACTTCGAAGGCGACCTGCAAGTTCAACGCAGATTGAGCGCGTTGAGGCGAGGGCAAACGCATCGTAACGAGCTTCGATATTGGACGCACTTTCAAGACGCCCATCTTAAAGCTCGGCGTCAATTGCATGGCTGCAATCTCGAAAGAGAAAGTAAGCTGTACGGACGTCTGCATCGCGGCAGCAGGTGGTTGCGGCTTCGCCAACGGCGCGGCGGGCGCTGGAGCTTTGTTTACTGGAGCAATTGGAGTTTGGGTTGTTTCTGGCATGGTTGCGGGTGTGGTTGTTTGCGGAAATACGGGCTTACTGGAAGGAGCACTTGCGAAATCGGATATCGGCTCAAACGTGGCTTCCGCTGCTGGTGACTCATTAGCACTTAATACGATTTCTTCGAGTTGCTCTTGGCCAATCGATTCAACTGGAACCTCTGTTGAAGCTTCTACGGCGGGCCATGCAGGCTCGGTGTCCCAAAAAGCCTCACTCGGCTCCTCCGGGATCAACGCCGCTTCTTTCGACTCTGCGGGAGACTCATACGCCTCAGGCATAGAGAATTTGATTTCGTCAGCCAGTTCTGGAATCTGATTCGGCGCTTGCGGTGCGATCGAAGGAACTTCTACGGATTCACTTCTTGCTAAAGCAGCAACCACTTCAGTTGTTTGCGAGGGGGCTGATTGCAAGATCTCTGGTGTTTGTTCGAGCACTGGTCCGACTGCTGATTCAAAGTCTGGCTCGGTAAGCGGGGTCAAGTCGCGGTCGGGTTCACGAGGAGCGGGGGTTCGGGAAGGTTTCGCTTTCCGCTCTTTCAAGCGATCAAAAGCACTGCTCAATTGCCTCGCAGGCACAACGCTGTGTCGCAATGAGGGCGTCCAGGGCTTTAATTCCACCGAAATTTGGCGCGGTCCACCAACAAACCCGTTGCCTTGTACACCGCTGGCTTTTCCTTGTACACTTATGGATTGGGCTGGCGCCAGTCTCGGCTTGAGTGCGGCAGCATCGGTGGTGGCGGCAGGGGACGGAGCGTCTAGCCGCAAGTGCCGCGGAACGTTGAAAGCGTGGCGGCGAATGACTGGCACGATCACCCAAGCTAATATCGCTATGGCCGCCAATAGGAGTCCGCCTACAACCCAAAGCCTTCGGCTCGACGCGCCAGTAATGCTAGACAAAGCTTTCAGAGGCGCTGAACTCACAGCAGGCTTCTCTGGCGGACTTGTTTGCACAGTGGGTTGCTGATTATTCTGTTCGCTTGAAGCAGACGAAGCATTCGGCGTCTCGGCCGGGACAGATTGCGCGGCAGTTGTTGGTTCACCGGCACTTGGGGACGATTCCGATGCTACCTGTTCTGGCTGAGGACTCGTTGCCGCACCCGGCTCAGTCGAAACGGAAGTAGCGGACTGATCGGCTGTAGCCCCCGGACTGCCAATTCCCATCCCCGGATTTTGTCCCGGCGCTGTCGGGGCCAAGGAAAGGGCTCCTTCCTTCGATGAGTCGGCTTGTTTATTTGCGGCAAACACTCTGTCGGGGATCGGACTCGGTTCAACTGCCGGACCGCCCTCTGCCTGGGGCGCACCCGCACTTGTTGTGTCGAACGCCAGCGCAGGTGTGGTACCCTCCGGCCTTTGCATCCAGCCGACATCGTAAAACGCGTCAGCGAAAACACTGTTGAGCGCCGGCGAATAAATCTTGTTGGCGGAGCCAGTCCAATCAGCGGCTTTTCCCGGATTATTATGCTTGTACTCCCACGCTGCCTGGGCATAATACAGCGCCGGTGTATCGCCGGTGAATTGAAATTCCTCCATCATCGAGTGAGCCCGGCTTTCTTTTCCCTCCAGCAGAAGCGTCATGTAAATCTTGAACTTAATGAGCTCTGCCGCCTGATTCTTATCGCCACCAGGGGTCCGCTTGTACAGTGCCTCGAAACGCTCCCGCGCCTTTGCGTAATCCTTCTTCTTAAATGGAACTTGCGCGAGGTTGTACTGCGCTTCGCGGAGCTTCGGGTCCAGCTTTGCTGACTTCTTAAATGCAGCCTCGGCATCCTCAAATTTCTGCTCCTGCATCAGAATCTCGCCACGCAAATTAAGCGTCGCTGGCTGGTTCGGGTCGGCCTTATCCGCGTCGTCGACCAATTTAAGTGCCGCCGCCAAATCACGTTGGCGGAGCGCTTGCTGCGATTGTTCAAATTTCGATCGTGCGAAGGCCTTCGTTTTTTCCGAGCGCTCGGCGGCCGTCATTAGCGGCAACGAAGGTCGAGCTTCGCCGGCTGGCTTTTGCAGCCATCCAACTTCGTAAAGTGATTCGGCGAAAAGCTTGTTCAGCTGCGGTGAGAACTTCTTCTCTGCTGCCTTGACCCAATCTTTCGCTTCGTTTTGATTCTTCTGTTGGAGGGCGACGGCCGCCTTCACGTAGTCAACGGCCGGCGTATCAGGAGAAAGCTCCAGCTTGGCCAGAATCGAATCGACCATGTCAGTCTTACCCTCCATCAGGTAAGTCAGAAGAATCTTGTATTGAATCAGCTGCGAAGCCTCTTTTGCCAGATCGGATTCACCGCTCGTTAGGAGTTTTTCGAACCGTTTCCGCGCCTCCGGCCAATCTTTTTTGAGGAACGGAATCTCAGCCAGGTTGAAGCGTGCATTCCAAAACTTCGGATCGATCCGGGAAGCTTCCTGCAGTGCCGTTTCCGCTTTGTCGAAGTCGCCTTGTCGCATCAGGATGACTCCGCGTAGATTTTTCGACGCGGCAAGATCAGGTTGCCTGGCATCGATGGCGTCGAGTTGCTTTAATGCCTCTGGAAATTTATTTGAATCGAACGCCCGATAAGCGGCGTTGTACATCTCCTCCAGCTCGGCTTTAGTGGGCGCGACATTGTCCGCCGCAAATGAATTTGCCGCGAACGAGCCAAGCGCCAGCGCGGCTACCGCCGCCATCCCCCACTCTCTCATGGAGTAGCGACTGAAGCTCTGTTCGGGCCGTCTGACAAGTGGAAAGTTGATTTTTCAGCGCCCTTCGGAAAAATCGCGAACTGTTGTCATCCTCTCGTACTTGCTCAGTCATTGAGATTGGCCACGATCCGCAAACCTTCCAAAGTAAGGTGGGGCCGAATCACTTCGATCTCCGGCAAGCCTCCGGCGATCAGGCCCGCGTACCCTCCCGTCGCTATAACGCAAACCTTCTTGCGCGGAAATTGCTCCGCGTTGATTCGCGCAAGGATTTCCTTAACCAGCCCACGATAGCCGAATACTGCGCCAGATAGCATCGCCTCGATTGTCGATGTACCGACCGCCTGTCGCGGCTCCTTCAACGAAATCCGGGGCAAGAGCGCCGTTCGTCGGTAAAGAAAGCTGGTCATTGCTTCGAGTCCTGGCGCAATTACACCGCCGACGTATGTGCCGCGTTCGGAAACGATGTCGAAAGTCACCGCTGTGCCAAAATCCACCACGATCGCAGGGAATCCATAAAGTTCTGCGACAGCCGCAGCGTTCGCCAGCCGGTCCGCGCCGATCGACTGTGGCTTGGGATAATCAATTCCCACGCCCAGATTCAGCTTCCAATCCAGCCAAAGGACCTCGGCCCTCTCTTTTGCCGCCTTTGATACCGCAGAGTTTTTTGCCGGCACTACTGACGAGACGACTACCTTGGGCACTTTTCGTTGCCTTATTAATCCAGCGATCACACTGCTTGAGAGCTTCCTGGTTGGGATCCGGCCGGGAGTCGACAGCCGCCTTTTCGATGCAAAGGCAAACTTCGCATACGAGTTACTGATATCGATCAACAAATAATCGGCTCCGCGTGCCACGACAAAAAATGCAGACACCGAACGCCACACCCCGTCAAGCATTTGTCCCATCCGTTCGATTGGGCTCAAAGCCACTGCTCTCACGGTGCTGGTTGCTTGCGAGCTCGTTCGGCAAGCGTACCGTCCCGCTGGAATGAGACGATTGGTGCATCGCCCACGGCGCTTGCGGCGTTCACCCGCTTTGCGAAATCTCGTCCGTGAAACGCAACTGAGCGTTCACGATTTCGTTTTGCCGCTGTTCGTAAGCGAAAAACTGGATGAACACCGGCCTATCGCGAGCATGCCGGGAGTTTTTCAGCTGCCCTTAAAGCAGATAGCCGATGAAGCGCGCCGTGCTCAAGATCTCGGGCTCCAAGCGGTCTTGCTTTTCGGGATTCCGGAACACAAGGACGAACACGCCAGCGGCGCTTACTCGGAAAATGGAATCATTCAAAAAGCGCTGCGAGCGATTAAACCACAGTGTCCGGATTTGATCGCTATCACCGACGTTTGCCTGTGCGAATACATGAGCCACGGCCACTGCGGCGTCACGCGCATCGACGGAGAGCACTTCCATGTCCTCAACGACGAAAGCGTCGACCTCCTGGTGAAGACGGCGCTTTCTCACGCAGCAGCGGGCGCAGACATGGTGGCGCCGAGTGACATGATGGACGGCCGGATCGGCGCTATTCGCGAGGAACTGGATGTCAGCGGCTTCGATCAAGTTGGGATCATCAGTTATGCGGCCAAGTTTGCGTCGACGTTTTACGGACCATTCCGCGAGGCGGCCGAAAGTCCGCCGCAGTTTGGCGATCGCCGGTCTTATCAAATGGATTTCGCCAACGCCTGCGAAGCCCTGCGCGAAGTAGCTCTGGATGTTGATGAAGGAGCGGACATTTTGATGGTAAAACCGGCTCTGCCCTATCTCGATATCTTATGGCGCGTTCATGAACGCTTTGGAAAACCGACGGCCGTTTATCATGTCAGCGGAGAATATGCGATGGTCAAAAGTGCTGCCGAGAAAGGCATTCTGGATGAACGCACGGCGGTGCTCGAAATCGTGACCGCCCTTAAGCGCGCCGGCGCAGACATTATCGTTACTTATTGGGCGCGCGAACTCGCGAAATGGCTCCGGGAGTAAGCGCTAATGGTGAAACCGCGCGACATGCCCGGCTAAAACGGCTCGCGTTGGTGTGGGCGCAGGCGCAAGGGTTTTCGGTGTGCGGGATCGAAGTGAGTTTGCCACGATGCCGGTATCGTGCTGATATGGCAGCCTATCGCGGTCAGCGCAGGGAGATTGGAGCCACAGCGATTTTTGAATGCAAACAAGCGCTCTGCGACTTGCGACGCGATAATTGCGACAGCGAACTTAGCGGCCGCCAGCTGGAAATGATCTGCAAACGGCGGCAAATTCTCGAGACGCATCTTCGCGCGCACTACCCGAGCCTCCGGAATAGTGACTCGCTTTTCCCCGAGTTCGATTTGCAGAGCTTCACCGCAATCGGTCACCGCGGCTACGCGCGCATTTCGCGCCAGCTAGGCACTCTGCAAAATCGTCTATACGATTGCACCAAATTCGAAAAATTAATTCGCTACCGCTGCGCGAATTTATTTTTTCTCGTGGTCCCCGAGGAGATATTCCGCGATCGCGAAATTCCTGTTGGTTGGGGCGCGCTGGTGGAATCAAACGGCGCGCTCACGCTGGTGCGCAAGCCGATCTGGTACGAAACTAAAGAAGAGAATCGCATCCGTCTTTTGCATCGAATCGCCATAGCCGGAACGCGGGCGCTGAATCACCAATTGAAAATCGCTTTGGACCAGATCGCTGAGCCCCGCGACTAAGCAGGCACGAGCAAATTGTGCCCGGTCATTTCTTTTGGCTGCGGCAATCCAAGCAAGAATAAAAGTGTCGGCGCCACATCGGCGAGGATTCCGTCTTCGCACCGAAATTTTGCTGCGTCTTTCGCGACGTAAACGAAATGCACAAGATTGGTCGTATGCGCCGTATTGGGTGAACCATCGAAATTGCGCATCTGCTCGCAATTTCCATGGTCGGCGGTGACGAGTGCCTTGCCGCCAAGCTCAAGAAGTTTCGAAATAATTCGTGCCGTGCATTCATCCACAGTCTCTGCGGCTTTAATTCCCGCTTGGACAACGCCGGTGTGACCGACCATGTCGGGATTGGCGAAGTTCAGGATGAGTAAATCATAATTCGCCATGAGCGCGAGCACTTCGTCGGTGACCTCAAGCGCGCTCATCTCCGGTTTCACGTCGTAGGTAGCAACTTTTGGCGAGGGAATCAGCTTGCGGTCTTCGCCCGGAAACGGTTTCTCGATCCCGCCATTAAAAAAGTAAGTCACGTGCGCGTATTTTTCCGTTTCGGCGATGCGCAATTGTTTTTTCCCAGCGGCGCTCACAACCTCCGCCAGGATTTTGCGAAGCTCTTGCTGCGGAAAGATGAACGGCGCAGGAAAGCGCACGTCGTACTGTGTGAGGCTCACAAAATGGACTTGCGGCCACACCTCACGATCGAAGCCGTCGAAATCCTTCAGCAAAAAGGCTTGCGATAATTGCCTGGCCCGATCGGCCCGAAAGTTGAAAAAGAACACCGAATCGCCATCGCGCACCCGCTGCTCGTTAGCGTAGGCGAAAATCAGCGGCGGCATAAACTCATCCGTTTTGCCGAGTGAGTATTCTTGCTCAACCGCTGCGGAGGGCGATGATTCGGAGAATTCGCCCCGGCCAAGAACGATCGCGTCCCATGCTTTTTTCGTGCGATCCCACCGCCGGTCGCGATCCATCGCGAAATAGCGGCCCACGACTGTGACGATTTTTGCACCGCTTTTCTCAAGCTCCTTCTCGCACGTTTTCAAAAAACCGGCCCCGCCGGTGGGAGAGGTGTCTCGCCCGTCGGTGAAAGCGTGGACAAAAATCTCTCTGACCCCAGCTGCATGCGCTGTGTTCGCCAGCGCGACCATGTGCGAATAATGGCTGTGCACGCCGCCATCGGAAACCAGGCCCAGCAAATGGAGCCGGTGACCACGCGCAACTGCGAAGCTTTCCTCCAATACCCGATTGCGCTTTAATTCGCCCTCTTGGATCGCTTTGTTAATTCGGGTCAGGTCTTGATACACGATCCTGCCGGCGCCCAGATTAAGGTGGCCAACTTCCGAGTTGCCCATTTGTCCTTCCGGTAGCCCGACGTCAACGCCGCTGGCGCTTAATCTGGAGCATGGATAATCGCGGTACAGCTTGTCGTGAAAGGGAGTCGACGCGAGGAGTGTTGCGTCGCCATTTTCCTTGCGTTTGTCCCGTCCACCCGGGTTGATCCCCCAGCCGTCGCGAATGATAAGCATTACAGGACCGCCCATACCTCGCGCATTTTGCCGATGAATGAGAACCCTCACAAGCGGTTCTTTCGTTGACAATCCGACAGACGCGCGCCTACATCGGCCTCGTGAAATGGCGCAATCAGTTACTGGCGCTCTTTTGTTTTCTCGTCTTTGCCGGCGTCGGTGTTCTCTATTTTCAACACTGGGTTATCCGGAAACCCTTCGGTATTATTTTGTTTGTCGGGGAAGGGCTTTCACCTGCCCGGCTCGCGCCTACCCGGGCATATGCTGCCGGGGCCGGCACACGCTTGAATTTGGATTCAATGCCTCATGCGGCTTTGGTGATGAATTATTCGAAGGATTTCGCCGCTCCCGATCAGCCAGCGGCAGCAACTGCGATCGCAACTGGCGAAAGGGTTGCCAATCGCGCGCTGGCGGTCAATGGCGATGGAAAACCCATTAAGAGCATCGTTGAACTAGCACGCGAACGCGGACGAGCTACAGGCCTGGTCACGGACACCAAGCTTACCGATCCGACCAGCGCGGCTTTTTACGCGCATCCGACTGACTCAAGCGATGGGGAAAAGATCGCCTCTGAGTTTGTGGATCGAGGAAACATCGACATCGCAATGGGTGGCGGCGCGGCGCAATTTCTCCCGGCTGCAAAAGGCGGCGACAGACAAGACAATCGTGATCTCTTGCTCGAACTTCGTGGCAACGGATTCGATGTAGTTCGAACACGTGCGGAGCTCGAAGCAGTTCCAGCCTGGCGTCGGCCGAAACTTTTCGGTGTTTTCAACGAGGCAGATCTCGCGTTCACGAACCAGCTGAAACAGAGAAATCAGCAGCCCAGTCTTGTGGACATGGTGCGGCGCGCTATCCAATTACTTCAATACAACACCGGCGGCTATTTCCTGGTGGTCGATGTAGGGTTAATGCGCAAAGCAGCACAGGAAAACAACGGAGAAAGGACCCTCAGCCAAACAGTTGAACTGGACCGCGCCGTCGGGATTGCACGAAGCTATGGAGGACAAAAATCAACGATCATAGTCTGCGGTGACGTGGCAATCGGTGGACTAAACTTAAATGGATTTCCTTTCCGCAAAGATAGCGGCATAGCATTGCTAGGTTTCAATTCAGCTGGGCAGCCGTGGATCACCTGGGCAACGGGTCCGCATGGGACCAAGTCATATGGCCCGGCGAAAATACCAGGTAAAGAAGACAGATCCGAGACTCAGGAAGGGGAGCAGCCGGAGCCGGCGGCGTTTTACACGAAGTCCGCGTTAGTCACGGTCGAAGACGTCGTTGCCTTCGGCAGCGGCCCTGGAACAGACGCGCTACAGGGCGTTATTGACAGCACAGCTGTTTTCCGAGCTTTGCGGGACGAACTTTGACCAGGCAATGTAGCGCTGACCGACACTTCCGCCCACATCGGTGCGATGACTAGTGCAGCTTGCGTAGTAATGACGCCCGGTGCGAACCTGGTTACTTTCGCGTCTCGCGGTAGGGGAGCCGAAGTTCGTAAACTGCTATTTGTTGCTCCACCTCGACGGCTAATGACTGATCGCCATGAACCCGCGCCAGTTGCAACGCGGTTCTGCTGCTTTCAATTGCTTTCGCGAACTGCCCAGTCTCTGCATATGCCGCTGCCAATGTGCGCAATACAACCGCATTCGTACCTCCCGACAACTCATCGGCTTGGCCAGCAAGTGTAACCGCCTCGTTGCCATTTCGTAATGCCTCGTTAGACGACGTAGCCCGCAACCAAGCCAGATTAGTTAAAGCAGAAATAGATTTCGGAAAAATCACCAGCGCTTTTTCGTAATGGTGAATCGCTTCGGGTGTTTCCCCTTTTTCGTCCAGAGCAACAGCCAGAACAGTGTGACAATCCGCATCGTCAGGCCGGATCACCAAGGCAGTCCGACAATGCTGGATAGCGTTGTCAGCTTCACCTTTTTCAAGGAAAGCACGGCCCAGGCCATAATGGGCAAGAGAGTAATCAGGTCGTATTCCCAGCGCGTTTTGATAATGAACGATCGCTTCGTCAATTCGTTTCTTTTGAAGTAGCGCATTGCCCAAAGACACCTGACTGTCCGGATCGTTTGGTTGCATTGCTACCGCTCTCTCGCAATGGAGAATCGCCTCATCCACTTCTCCTTTTGTTACGAGAGCGGTGCCGAGATTGTATTCAGCATCCCATGAATCGGGCTGCATTTGCAACGCAGCCCGATACTGAGCGATCCCATCATCGAGCTGGCCTTTCTGGAGGAGAACGATGCCGAGGTTGGTGTGGGCCATCCAGCATTCGGGGTTTCTTTTCAGAGTGATGCGCCAAAGCGTTTCGATGTCGCCGTACATCGCTGATTGCCGCCACGTCAATACCCCCAAGATTGCGACCACAAATAACGCCGCAGTTAAAATGAAGACGCGATACTGCTTTAACATGTCGGCGAGACTGACTACGCCTGCCGAGACCAGCGCAATCGGCCCGATACACGCCAGATACTGATAATGGTCCGCCACAAACGTGTAGCGAAATGTAAAAAGCATGATGAAGCCAAGGACTGGGCTGAGTGTCGCTACGAAAAATCCGGCTGCGACCTCGACGCTGCGCCCCACATACCGTCTCAGAAAGTAGATTGCTACACACAAGCCAATTCCGACCAGTAACCACATGTAATCAGGTAGGTGCGTCGATGAGATCTGCCATTTTGGATAAATGAACGTCAGGTTACCCGGCCAAACGAGTTTGCCTAAATAGAACCAGACAGCCCGACTTGCGACGAGAACCCGCTCCACGGGGCTCAAAAACGTAAAGATCGCCCGGCTCGTACCCTGATGGTAGCGTTCCCACCAGACTGCGAGCAGCCCCATGCCGATCCCCATGATAACAAAAGGAGCGATCTGCGTAAGGCGGGGCGTGTTGATCGGCTTTTTTTGCAACCACAGAATCAAAAGTAATGCCGCCGGCAAAGTACAGGCCGTGCTCTTTGCGGAGAGTGCGAGCAGGTAAAGGATCAGCGCCAGCGCGTAAAAACGCCACGGCCGTTTTGTACGCTCGTCAATAAATGCGATCCAGGCGAGAAGCGTCAGAAGAAAGAAGAACCCCATCAGAACATTTTTGCGTTCCGTAATCCACGCAACTGATTCCACTTGCACCGGATGCAGGGCAAAGATCGCCCCCGCGAGCCACGAACCCGGCACGTTCAAACGCGCTAGAACACGCCACACCAACAACGCGTTCGCCACGTGAAGTATAAGGTTGATCCAATGATAACCGGTGGGATTCATACCCCACAGCGCGTGCTCGAGGCGAAACGTTGTATAAACCAGCGGGAAATACTGCGACGGCGAATCGAGCGAAAACCAAATCCGACGCAGACCGTCGGGCGCAGTTAGCAGCTCGTTGTGTGTGATATAGTCGTCGTCGTCCCAAAGAAACCCACCATTCCATGAGGGTCGATAGACAAAGATTGTCAGGGCTGCCAGGAGCAGGCCAAAAGCGCAGGCGCGGCTACGTTGAGAAGCGACGAGTTCAAAGAGCTTGCGCACTGTTACCGTATTGAACGCCATCTGAGCAGACGCAATGCAATGGAAACCGCTCAGTTGCAAGCCGCCCATTTGTATCGGAAAAACAGTTTTCGTGACGCATAAGATCGATATCAGCCACAAAGCATTGCCTTTTGGCTGGTGCCTGCTGGCCGTAATCGTTTTCGGCCTCGTCCTCGTAATCCGCATTCGACTTCTCGAAATTCCGCTCGAGCGCGACGAAGGCGAATACGCTTATGCTGGCCAGCTGATGTTACAAGGCATCCCTCCATATAAACTCGCTTATAACATGAAGTTTCCGGGAACCTATGCGGCCTATGCTGTGATTATGTCAATCTTCGGACAAACAACCGGCGCGATTCATTTAGGTTTGCTCCTGGTCAATGCTGCCACAATCGTGCTGATTTTCCTGCTGGGGCGCCGCCTGATGAATCCAACGGCAGGAATCGCTGCCGCAATGAGCTATGCCATTCTCTCTATGAGTCCGTCCGTCCTTGGGTTGGCTGCTCACGCGACGAATTTTGTAGTGTTGCCAGTCCTCGGCGGAACACTGCTCTTACTCAACGAATCGGATCGTCGGCAGTTTGGTCGACTATTGGCGAGCGGGCTGCTCTTTGGTCTTGCAGTACTAATGAAGCAGCCCGCCCTTTTTTTCATTGTATTTGCAGCGATTTATCTCGTCTCAAAAGGTGTCCAGCGTGGAACCCGGCTAAGGGACATTTCTCTGGAAAGCCTGTTCTTTACTGTGGGTGTGATTCTTCCGTTGGGGATTGCATTGCTTCTTCTTTGGCGCGCAGGCGTGTTCGACAGATTCTGGTTTTGGGCAATCGACTACGCGCGGCAGTATGGCACCCTGGTTCCTCTCAGCCAGGCACCCCAGATTTTCTTGCGTAGTGTGCGAGAAGTAGTTGGAGCGGGCTGGACAATCTGGATGCTGGCTGGAATTGGCGTAGTTGTCGGCTTGTTGGATAACCGGGTGCGCGCCAGCGTAATTTTTTTGCTTGGCCTCCTTCTGGCATCAGCGTTGGCAGTATGCCCGGGATTTTATTTCCGATATCATTATTTTGTCCTGGTCTTACCGGCAATATCCCTCCTTGTGGGTGCTGCGATCAGTGAATTCTCTGATCTTCTGGCAGGTCGGACGATTCTTGTCAGATTCATGCCGTTGCTTGTGCTTTGTGCAGCCCTGAGCGCGCCAATTCTGTCGGACCGAGCCTTGTTATTCACGCTTTCTCCAATTGAAGCGTGTCGAAGGATATATCCGGAGAGTCCGTTCCCGGAATCCCTCAGGGTTGCAGAATACGTGCGCGAACATACGAGGCCGGATGACACGATCGCAGTATTGGGATCGGAACCGCAGATTTATTTCTATTCACAACGACGATCAGCGACGGGATATATTTATGCGTACGGTCTAATGGAACCGCAAAAGTATGCGCGCCAAATGCAGGAGGAAATGATGGGTGAGATCGAACGCGCTCGCCCGATGTATCTGGTATCGGTGGTAGTCAACGATTCTTGGTTGTGGCGCCCCGGATCTGAGCGCTTAATCTTTGACTGGGCAAATCAATATACAGCACAAAATTATGCGGCAGCTGGATTTGTGAATATCACACCCACCGAAACTGATTATTACTTCGGCAATGCTCCGTCGTCAGTCGAGAGCCTCAAAGACTACATCTTGATCTATAAACGGAATCCTTGAGCCGCCTTTATCACCATATTTTAGCGCCGCACGTGCACCGCAGTAATTCTCAATCGATCGCTCTTCCCAAAAGAAGGCGCCACGGGCTAACTGTGGGCGTTTGCATCTGTCTCACAGTCCTAGCATGGGTCGTTTTTGGTCAAACGCTCCGGCACGACTTCATTAACTACGACGATCCACGTTACGTCTATGAAAATACGAAGATAACGGCTGGGCTCAGCATTAGCGGTATTGCTTGGGCATTCACCCACATTCATTCCATGAACTGGCATCCGCTTACGACCATTTCACACATGCGTGACTGTCAGTTATATGGATTGAAGGCGGGAGGTCACCATTTTACCAACGTTCTCCTGCACACAGTCGCAGCGATTCTTCTTTTTCTCGCACTGTGGCAAATGACGGACGCGATTTGGCGGAGCGCCTTTGTTGCAGCGGTGTTCACAATTCACCCCTTACGTGTCGAATCGGTCGCATGGATAGCTGAGCGAAAAGATGTGTTGAGCGGTGTTTTCTTTATGTTGACGCTACTCGCCTACAGGCATTACGTGCGCGCTCCATCGCTGGGGCGGTACCTGGCTGTAGCAACAGCATGTGTCTTTGGCTTGATGTCGAAGCCCATGTTGGTAACGCTTCCATTCGTGCTTTTGCTTTTGGATTACTGGCCGCTGAACAGAACCGGCGCTGTTCCCTGTGGCCATGTGCCTACGGCCCGTCCAAGCCCAGACCCCCCGCAGGGATGTCGCTACGGCGCCGCAGCGACATGGCTAAAGTTATTCGTGGAAAAGATTCCGCTGCTTGGGCTCGCCGCCGTTTCCAGTGTCGTAACGCTCTTCGCCCAAAAGGGCGCAGTTGGCTTTACCGAACAACTGCCCGTGATAACACGAATTAATAACGCGGCTGTGAGCTATGTTCTTTACATCTGGCAGATGTTCTGGCCGGTGAAGCTTGCGGTGTTCTATCCTCATCCTGAAAATCGCATAGCTATCTGGGAAATCGTCCTGGCACTTGGCACTCTGGCGGCTATCACGGCGCTTGCGTTCGTCCTGCGAAAAACGCGCCACTATTTCATCACCGGTTGGTTGTGGTACCTTGGAATGCTTGTACCGGTAATCGGGATCGTCCAAGTAGGGTGGCAGGGTCGCGCGGACCGATATACGTATCTACCTCAGATAGGCCTTTATATAGTAATCACCTGGGCCATCGCCGATTTCACACGCGCATGGCGCCATCAGCTGGAAGTTCTGACGGCCTCTGCTGCAATCGTCGTCGCTACCCTCGTGTGGTGCGCCTGGGTGCAAACGTCGTATTGGCGCGATAGCGAAACACTCTTTAAGCACGCTCTTGCAGTAACTACAAACAACGATGTTGCTGAAAACAATCTTGGCATCGTGTATTTGCAGCAAGGTAAACTAGACGGGGCTATTTCGCTGTTGCAAGCTGCCGTGGATCTTCGGCCCGACAATAGCCCCGCCCATGAAAATCTGGCAAAGGCTCTTCTTCAAAACGGTAAAGTGGCCGACGCGCTGATTCACTATAAAAAATTGCTTGAACTGCAACCCGATAACATAGAGGTCCACAACATCGTGGGCACGGTTCTGATCCAGCAGGGCCGCACCAGAGAGGGTGTTGGAGAATGGCAGAAGGTCCTGGCGATTCAACCGGACAACGGAAACGCCATAAGCAATCTCGCGTGGGTATTCGCGACTTCCCCCGACGATTCGCTTCGAGACGGCGCAAGGGCGCTTCAACTGGCACAGGAGGCATTACGTCTTTCGGCTCGCAGAATCCCGATAATCTTTCGCACTTTGGCGGCGGCTTATGCCGAGAGTGGCGATTTTTCAAAAGCAATCGAGACTGCACAGCAGGGGCTCGAATTAGCCAATAGCCAGGGAAACTCTGCCCTGGCTACCGACCTCCAGGGCAATATTGCACTTTACCAGGAACAGCGGCCGCTGCGGGATCCTAGTTTAACACATGGCAATTCAGAGCCGCACAACGAATAACAAGAAGCAGCAGGTTGGAAACCGCCAAGGCGGATTACAAAGGCGCCTTAGCAGCCATAAAATAACTTTTGGCATATACCTGATTCTTGCTGCAATCAGCCTGGCCGTATTTGGCCAAACAATTGGTTATGAATTTGTCAACTTCGACGACGACTTATACGTCTATAATACCCCTGCCATTCAAGCTGGGCTAACGATAAAAGGAATAGCAGCCGCTTTTACCAGCCAACACGCACACAACTGGCATCCATTAACGACTATATCGCACATGTTGGATTGTCAGCTATACGGCCTGAATGCTGGTGGCCATCATGCGACCAATATCATCCTGCATACGATTGCGGTGCTCCTGCTATTTCACGTGTTGCAGCAAATGACCGGTGCAGTATGGAAGAGTGCGATCGTCGCAGCATTATTTGCGGTGCACCCATTGCACGTGGAATCCGTGGCATGGATAAGCGAGCGAAAGGATGTGCTGAGTGCTGTTTTCTTTTTTCTGATGCTGGGCGCCTACGACCGTTATGTGCACTCAGCTTCCGTGTCGCGCTATCTAATGGTCGTTGTCCTGTTCGCCGCGGGGCTCATGTCCAAGCCAATGCTGGTAAGCGCCCCGATCGTCCTTCTTCTTCTCGATTACTGGCCACTAGGTCGTTTTGGAGAATCCTGCTCAACCAGCGAAAAGATTAAAATTTCAAACGCCGGCAATCCTAAGCGTGTAATACGACTCTTATTCGTTGAAAAGATTCCCTTGTTCATTCTTTCCGCGATTGCTTGTGTCATCACATTCGTCCTCCAAAAACGAGCGGCTGGCGCGATCCCGCCGCTGCCGTTTTTCTGGCGTGTGCAAAACGCCTTGGTGAGTTACGTGAATTACGCCTGGAAGACCTTATGGCCGACGCACCTTGCGGTTTTTTATCCTCATCCTAATGACACCTTGGCAATTTGGGAAATCAGTTTCGCGATCGCGTTGCTTCTGGCCGTCACTGTTGCAGCGATCGTTTTTCGAAACCAACGACCTTATCTGTTAACCGGATGGTTTTGGTATCTCGTTATGCTTGTTCCGGTGATTGGCCTGATACAGGTTGGTGAACAAGGACACGCTGACCGCTATACGTATCTTTCCCAAGTCGGTCTATTTTTCCTCACAGTTTGGCTTGCTGCTGACCTGATCGCAGTCCGTTTGTGTCGACCTCAGCTTGCTGTCGCCACGGCGGCAGCAATCATTTTTGGGCTGGCATGGGCGGCACTCAATCAGACTTCCTACTGGCGCAACAGCGAGACGCTTTGGACCCATGCTCTGGCCGTGACTTCTGACAATGACGTCGCCCACAATAATCTGGGTTATCTCTGCGTCGACCGCGGTGAGCTGGACAAAGCAATCTCGCACTTTGAGGCTGCGTCGCGAATCAGATCCAGCAAGATGGATCCACACTATAACGTCGGTTCATCCTTTGTTGAAATGAACCTCGCCGACGCCCTGTCTAGAAAAGGACAACCTGATGCCGCGCTAGTTCACTATGAGGAGGCAATAAGGCTGCAACCAAATTACGCAGATGCATATTACAACCGAGGCAATGTTCTTCTTACAAACGGCCGCGTCCAGGAAGCAATCGCGGATTTGGAGACAGCTATCCAAATACAACCGAACGACGCGGATGCTTACACCTGTCTTGGCAACGCGCTTCTTCAGCAGGGTTCGCTCAAGGAGGCGATCGCCCAGTACGAAGACGCATCGGCGTTAGCGCCGAATGACCCGCATTCTCGTAATAACATTGCCTGGGTACTTGGGACATCGTCTGATGCCTCCGTTCGCGACGGTGCGAAAGCAGTAGAGTTCGCTCAGCAAGCCGTGAGGCTTTCGGATAGTAGAGATCCCAAGTTTATCCGGACGCTGGCAGCTGCTTACGCCGAGAGCGGCCGGTTCGCTGAGGCAGTCACAACGGCCAAACAAGCGGTAATGATAGCTACCATGCAAGGCAAATCTGGGTTGGCGCATGTTCTTGACGAGGATGTAAGGCTTTATCGCGCGAATATTCCTCTGCGTGGAACGAAACCTGCCGATTAGTGTCATACGAGAAAAAGGTTGCGCGGATGACGCGACTTTATCACGCCTGGAGCCATCGAGCTGTTTAGCTACCTGTCTTCCTTGTGAAAGGGTCGATCCAATTCGTAGAGCGCGATTTCTTTCCGTAGCAGATCGCGTAATGTCGAGTTTCCCTGGTCATCGGCTACCCGCAGTGCCTCATGAGCAGTGTCTCTAGCTTCTGAAAAGCGACCAGCTTCCGCATAAGCAGCGGCCAGAATCCGCAGAATAAGTGGCCTCTTCCCACCCGGAGAGCGACTAGCCTGTTCGGCAAGCAGAACCGCTTCCGGCCCGTTCCTAAGCGACGGGTCCGGCGAGGTCGCCAGGAGCCATGCCAGGTTACTTTGAGCGGCAACATTTTCCGGCGCGAGGCGAAGCGCCTCCTTGTAGTGCGTAATTGCGTCAACAACCCGGCCTTTCGCGAGAAGCGCGCTGCCCAGGTTTGCGTGAGCATCGGGGTTCTCCGGAAGCAACTCCAACGCTTTTTCGTAATGCACAATGGCTTCGTCGAGCTTTCCTTTGCGAAAAAGTGCGCTCGCGAGGTTGTATTGCGCTTCGGCATGGTTCGGCAAGGCAGCTACACACGCGAGGTAATAAGAGATCGCACCATCTATATCGCCTTTGGAAAGAAGCGCCGCCGCCAAATTGCATGAGGCGTTCGTAAAATCAGGCCGAACCACCAGCGCTTTTTGGTAGTGCGCAATCGCGTCATCGACACGCCCTGCTTGAAATAATGTTGCACCAAGATTGTTGTGCGCTTCGGCATCACCGGAATTAATTGCGAGCGCAGCCTCGTAATGATTGATAGCATCGTGGGATTCACCTTTCTCAGCCAACAGGCGTCCAAGGTTATAATGCGCCTCAGCATAACCTGGCCGTAGCGCGATGGCCTGGCGATAATGTGTTATCGCCTGATCACTCTCGCCACGCTCGTGCAGAGCGATTCCCAAATTGTAATGCGCCATCCAGCAACCGGGGTTATTTGCGAGTGTCGTTGTGTACAAAGTTATGAGGTCGTGGTAAGCGGCACTTTGCTGCCATGTTAGAGCTGCAACCAAAAGCAACAGGCCGCTGCAAAGTACCAGCCGCAGAATTACGGCAGCGCGACCAAGCGACGCAGGCACAACCAGCCGGCGAAAGCCCTCGGTCATGGCGGAGCCGACTAACGCAAGCGGCCCCATGCTGGCAAGGTACTGGAAGTGATCGCTCACAAACGAGTAGCGAAAGAAGTACACGCTAAAGAAGCCAAGTATCGGAAACAGTGAGATCACATAGTAGGCGGCGGCAAAGAATGCAGCGCGGCCCGCCTTTCCGGGCAGCAACCACAGCACGACCAAACCAGCTGTTGCTGCCAGTAAGGGTAGATAGGCCATCCACTGCGATGAATGAATCTCCCATCTCGGATAAATGAAGCTGAGGGGATGAGGCCAGAATAGTTTGGCCAGGTAAAACCATATCGCTCGTCCCGCGATGATCAGACGCTCCGGCCAGGTCTGCGCCCATTCCGGGCCAACTGCGGACGCGTGAAATTTCTGTTCCCAAATTGTCCAGGCACTCGCAAGCGCTGAAATGAGCAGAAATGGGGCGAGGGGTATTGCATCTTTCCATCCGATCCGCCCTCGCCGCCACCAAACACAAAGAGCGAGCACCACCGGCAACATGACCACCGAAGGCTTGCTTAGCGTTGCCATTACGAAGCAGGCCACCGATAGACCAAAAACAAACCCGCTCTGTTTACGGAAGATTCCTGTGACCCGTGTTTGCTCGTCCCAATCCAAAAACAGGGAAATCGACAAGAGATAAAACAGGCAGGACTGGGTGTTCTTGAGCTCAGTCACCCAGGCGACTGATTGCACCATCACGGGGTGCAGTGCCCATAGAGCTGCGCCCAGCCAAGCGCCACTCACGCCGAGTTGTCGAAGCACGCGCCAAAGCAGTACCGTCGCTCCCGCGTGCATTAGCACGTTCAAGATATGATACGGAAATGGAAGTAAGCCGACGAATTTGTGCAGCGCCCAAAAGGTCGTTAGGACGAGCGGATAATAGACCGCTTGCGTGGTGGTCCAGATTTCCTTGAGCCCGAGTGGGCCGACTATGCACGGATTCTGAGTCAGATGCGATTCATCGTCCCAAATGAATCCAGCATGGAAAACTCGGGCGTACGCGACAAAAACAAGTACAACCAGGAGAACCGCCCAAAGCCAGGCTCGTCGCCCAAAGAATCTAACCACCAATAAAACTATGCACACGAACAGAGAGAACGAAAAATTCGCGCCTCATTCGTGTCCATTTGTCGTTTCACTCTGTTTGGCAATGCGCAGGTTTTCCTCGGCTTCTGGAAAGTCAGGATGAAGACGCAACGCCTCTTGGAATTGTAAGACAGCGTGGTCGACGTCTCCTTCGCGCATAAAGACCTTGCCGAGGTAGTTATGTGGTTGAGCAAGTTTTGGGTTAAGGTGAGACGCCTTCTGAAAATGGTCTTTCGCCTCTGCGACCTGGCCCTTGTTGAAAAGCAAACTTCCGAGATCAATATGCGCATCGACCAAACGTGCATCGGCTTGCAGCGCCTCTCGGTAGTGCGCAATTGCTTCGTCGACTTTGCCATGTTTTTCCAGGAAGGCGCCATAGCCGTAATGAGCCTGCGCGGACTTGGGAGCCAGTCGAATGGAGGCTTCGCATTCGGCAGCAGCTCGCTCATCTTGACCGAGTTGCTCCAGAAGGTAGGCATACCCAGAATGATACTCAGCGTTGTTCGGCTCAATCCGCAAGGCTTGTTCGAAATGGGTTTGCGCCTCGTCCAGTTTTCCCTTCTCCATTAGCAGCGCGGCCAGATTAACGTGGGCTTTTGCCGAGCTGGGGTTCAAACGTAGTGTCGCGGAAAGCTCGTTAGCCGCTTCGTCGTTTCGTCCAGCTTCCTGCAAGGCCGTCGCATAATTAAAATGCGCCCGCACACTGGCCGGAAGATCAGCAGCGATCGCCCCGAGACGCTCAACTTTACCCTGGGCGGAGCGCAACTCCGCGAACCAAAGCGCTGCAAGGGGTATAACAAAGACAGCTACCCATTTCGCTCCGTGCAGCGCCCAACTTGGGACAAAAGCCTTTCTTAAAACATCAGTGGCGCCTCCGCTGATGCCAAGAGATTGGCGAGTAGATTTTTCGCGGACTTTCCAAATGAAGCCGTCGTAATAGAAATGGAGCAGTGCAGACGCGGTCACCACCCCGGTGAGAATACGTTTAACCGCTTCGATGCCGACATACGATTTCGACAGACTCAGCCCACCGTAGGCGAGCACTAAGCCAACATAAACGCCTACCAGCGCGCCACTCCGCCGGAAAACAAAACGCATAAACCCACCGATCGAGCTATCGCTCTCTACCCGTTTACGATTGTAAATCCAGACAAGCGAGAGGTACTGCACATCGTGGAATACTTCGAACAATGCGATGCCGACAAGAACGCTCGCTACGATATTGTTGCAGTACCACCAAAAGGAAATGCTCGTGACGAGAAGGACCAGCTTTACGGGACTTGGTCGTCTTCCGCTTGACCACGCCCAGACATAGTTTGCAAGAAACACTGCCGAGACTGCCAATGCCAGCAGAAGCAAACCTTGCTGCGCCCCATGGAGAAGCGCTGGGGGAATGAAAGGTCCGCCTGCAGAATAATAACTTTCCAGCGTGTCGGTCATTCGCTGTGGCGAGAGGAGGACGGCGGTCGCAAACCAGATAGCGCACAGCGCGAAATCGAGACGACGCGTCAGTTCAGCGAATGAGCCGACTTTCGCATCATAGATGCGACAGAAGCCGTATGTTTGCATCATCCCATGCCAAACGCCCCAGACAAACGCGACCAGCACGATGCCTTTGAGATCCCAGAGAGAAAAAGCAGCGCAAACCAGTATAAGGAAAATCGGCGCACAAATGAAGCGCCATCTGAAGCGCTGAAACAGAGCGCGGTCGCCATAGGCCCGAATCATTCCCGGCAAGTGATGGCCCATTGCACCGAAGGCAGCGACAAAAAGATAAATGTCTTCCGCAGCCCACAGTCCCTGTGCGGCTATGAAAATCGGGACTAGCAGCAGCGGTGTACAAACATAGAGAACCAAGTCGCGCCAACTGTCCAGAATCCACAAATTGGGCTTGCGCCCAGCGGCCGGCATGGCCGGAACAGTTTGCGGACGTGAGAATGCAGAAACGTGCTGCATGCCTTTTAGCGAAGCCAAGTGTCTCTCAAATCTCTGTGAAAATCAATTCTGAGATTCGTTTCTAGCCATGAATTTAGATAAATCGGCACCGGCCACAAATGCCTGCCACTGATTTGATCGATATAATGCCCTAGGCTACACATGCTCGTTCCAGTCTTTAGGATATGCCAAGACACGTGGTTGTGCGCACAGCGAGCCCCAAGCTGGGAGCAATTATCGGAATTTCTGCTGCACTCGCCGCGATCACCTGGTTGATTTTTGGCCAGACGTTAGCGCACCAATTCGTAACGTACGACGATCCGCAATATGTTTACGCCAATCCGAACGTCTCCGCAGGGCTGTCGCTGACAGGGATCTCCTGGGCCTTTACGCATACGACAGCCGGTAACTGGCACCCGCTGACAACGATTTCGCACGTGTTGGATTGCCAGCTCTACGGACTCAATGCGAGCGGGCATCACTTCACTAACGTGCTTTTGCACACGATCACCGTCATTCTTCTGTTTCTTCTATTACGGCAAATGACTGGAAACCTATGGCGAAGTGGTTTTGTCGCGGCGCTATTCGCAATTCATCCCCTGCACGTCGAATCGGTGGCGTGGATCTCCGAGCGGAAAGACATTCTGAGTGCCCTTTTTTTCATGCTAACGCTCGGCACTTACGTAGGCTACGCACGCGCGCACTCGCTTGCAGCCTACCTGCTCTCCCTGCTCTTCTTCGCTCTGGGTCTGATGTCGAAACCGATGCTGGTGACGGTTCCATTCGTTTTGCTGCTTTTGGATTATTGGCCGCTCGAGAGGTTCGGAGTTGCAAGGTTAGCGGAGCGCATGGTGCGGCAACCATGAACCAGCAGGCAGCCACCAACGGTCACTCGCCTGATAATAGAAAAGATTCCGTACTTTGCGCTGTCCGCTCTTTTTTCCGTGGTGACGCTGCTGACTCAGTTCCATAGCACAGGCATCATGGATCAGTTGCCATTCGCGTGGCGACTGAACAACGCGGCTGTCAGTTATGTTGCTTACATTTGGCAGATGTTCTGGCCGACACGTTTGGCGGCTGTCTATCCTCACCCTAATGATCAGCTTCCCATTTGGCAGGTTGTTTTGGCAATTGCGTTTCTCATCGGAATCAGCCTTCTGGCAATTCATTTGCGGAATCGACGATACATTTTCACTGGCTGGTTCTGGTACGTTGGAATGCTTGTGCCCGTGATCGGCTTGTTAGAGGCCGGCGAGCAAGCGCGTGCCGATCGATACACTTACCTGCCGCAGATCGGTTTGTACGTGCTGATTACTTGGGGAATGACGGATTTGACGGCGCCCATCATGGCGCGAAAATCCGGCGCGCGACCTGTCGCGACTAATCTAAACCCGATGACTCGTGGATCGCGCGGAGTCCAAATAGACGGCCCACAGGGCCGTGGCTACAAGTTATTCTGCGTCGCTACCGCGGCAGCAATCTTCATTGTCTTAAGCTGGCTCGCGTTTGTGCAGACGTCGTACTGGAAAAATAGCGAGACGCTCTGGAACCACACGCTCGCGATTACGACTAACAACGATGTCGCGCATTACAATTTAGGGCATCTTTTTCTGCAACGCGGCGACTTCGACAGCGCAATTTCCCACTTCGAGACGGCATTGCAGATTCGCTCTCGCAACAGTGCGGCCCATTACAACGCGGGCGGTGCACTCATCGAGAATAATCTTGCCAGCGTCCTCGCTCGAAAAGGTCGGTTAAATGAGGCGGTCGATCATTATCACAATGCAATGAACTTGCGACCTGGTTATGGCGACCCTTATCTCAACCTTTGCAACATTCTGTTTCAGCAGGGCCACCTGCGCGATGCGATGGCTGAATGGCAAAAGGCGCATACGACTGAAACAAAAGATGCACGCTTCCACACTGTTTTGGCTGACTCGTTTCTAAGGGCCGGCTTACAGAAACACGCAATCGCCGAGTACGAGTATGCAGCGGGAATCGCTCAAGATCCGTTGCCTCGGAACAACCTGGCATGGCTGCTCGCGACGTCCTCTGATGCTTCAATTCGAGATGGTAACCGAGCAGTGGAACTCGCCAAAGAAGCCCTCCGACTTTCCCATGGCAAAGATCCGGGGCTATCTACGAACGCTCGCAGCTGCAAGCGCTGAAAGTGGACGTTTCGGCGAGGCGGAAGAAACTGCTCGGCGGGCGTTGCGAGCAGCAGAGCTCCTGCACAACCGCACTTTGGTCAACGCGCTTCGCGATGAAATCGCACTCTACGAGCTCGGGCTTCCATGTCATAAGTAGGCAATGGACTCTGAAATGCAATGACCCGAAGTCTTTCGGTAATGGCGGGCACGATTCTCCCATTGGGCGGCCGCTAGCCGAGACCCAGCCATTCCATTCGACTGCACCTCGCCGCGTCGCCTGCGCGAAGCAAACATTGCCAGACAATAATGCCACCGAGGGTTATTTGGCGTCGGTAACTAAACGCGTTCCAACCCACAAAGCAAAACGGCCGGGCTCTGAGACGAGCCCGGCCGCTGTGAATTTATGGTTATACGTTTAGAATCGCTTCTTTATTCCGACGTACCAGAACCGGCCTTTGATTGTGGCTAACGATTCGTCGTAGCCGTTCTCGAAGCTGCCAGCAACGAACGGTGGGTCTTCATCCGTTACGTTCTGCATGCCAAGGGTGATCGTGGCGTTATTGAGCCACCATTGCCAGTTGCTGCAGCCATACTCGGCTGTCGAGACAGGCACTACGTTTTTCTCCTTGCCGTCCTTCCCAGACCTCACATTCTTCCCACCGTCCTTGGCAAAGCCGGGCACTTCTGCCGGCGCTGGCGGCGGCAGGTTAAATGTGTAGTTCAGGACCAAGTCCAGCGTGGTCAACGCAGAGACTTTGCGAGCAAGTTCTTCATTAGGGGCATTACCGAACGGCCCAGAGCCACTTCTGGGCGTTTGCAGCTTTGTCTTTGTCCCATCGAAGTTTAGTGGAACTGTCAGACTGGCATTGTCATCCTCATACTGACCAGTCCAGTGAACGATCGCGCCTACATCGAGACCCGCAAGCCACGTGTCAGCCGGGCCATCGTAGAAGATACTAAAGTTAGCACGATGCCATGGCAGCGAACTGGTTAGAGCAAATCCCGGCGGCAGGAATTGGCCATTGATGCCAACCCGCTTATGATTGGCGTCAGATTGAAACTCAGCTCGCGACAGCCAGGTGCCGTTGACCGTAGTCGTGAACCGACCGAAATCTCCATGGCCGAAGATCGAAGAATCCAGAATATAGATCGCTTCGTAGTCTAGACCTTCGAAGACTGTGCCGGAAAGGTTGTTGCTCGGATCGACGACGAATTCAACTGGCCCCGGCTCATTCAGCGGGTCGGTACCAGCACCACGCACTACAACCGAACCGCCTGGGCCTATTTGCGTTGACGCGCCGTTCGGATGCGCAGTGCCCTCGATGATGCCTTGCGCCCCCAAGGCCGTCACGATGTCGCGCATATCGATATGCCACCAGTCGGCGCTCAGCGTCAGGCCTTTAACCCATTTCGGGCTGTAAACAATGCCGTAGGTCCATTCATAGGCCACTTCGGGATGCAGATTCGGGTTTCCTATGACACGTTCCTCAATCTGAGGCTCGGTCTGGGTTGAAAACGGATCGGCCACGATTGGGAAGTTTTGAGAGGACGCAGGCGTGAGTTCTCCCAGTGTCGGCGCATGGAACGCTTCGCTATAACTGCCACGCAAGGTGACCGCGCCGATATACTTCGGATCGAGCGGTTGCCAGCGCACGGATACCTTCGGCCTCTGTGCGTCATACTGGCTATGCGCTTGTTTAACGAAGGGTTGGATCCCGACCGGTAGCACAGTCGAGGTATTATTGCTGTACCATTCCTCGCGCTCAGCAAAGTCCACCTCAAAGCTGTAGAAGCCAGGGAAGTTCCATGTGGGGCTGGTGAAAGGCACTCGCACTTCCTCGTAGATTCCCCAGATATCCCGGTTCACCCGGAAGCTTTGCCCGTCCACTGAGCCAATCGAGTTAAAAGTGGAATTGAGCGCATCACGATCGCGCGTGAATCTCGGCGCGTCGTATTCGCCACCGATCGCAAACGAGACTGGACCGGCAGGGAGATTAAACAAGTCGCCGTTAATGGTCGCGTAACCAATCGGCAACTCATACTCACCAGAGTTATGCAGGGTAACATAAGTTCTTGCTCGGGCCGCCTTTGTGTTTTGGTGGAAAAAGCCTCCGAACGGATTAAACGCCGTTGCTGGATCTGTATCCAATAGAGCGTCACGCAACCCAGGCTGGCTCACTTCGCCAATGGACAGGTCCTGCCCCTCGTTGCGAGAATAACGGAAACCCGCCTCCCAGTTCCACGTCTTAAAGTAATCGGCAATCCATCCCATTTCTCCCCGCAGACCCACGTCGAAGAGTTGATCCCAATAGGTGAATTTTTCGCTTCTGGGGCCGGTATCATTGATGCCGCGGAACCGGACCCCGGTGGTGATCGGAACCACCGCTCCGTTAAGAATTATAGTTGTGTCCCCAACTGTAAACGGATTGAACGCGTTCGCGATCGGCACGCTGATGCCGTTCGGGCCGCTAGGCCCTACGGCAGGAAAAGGCGTACCGTCAATACCAACAACTCCGTGGAATGGATCAGGCGTAAACGGCACCGCTGCCAGGGATGAATCGAAATACGACCGCGCATATTTGAAGTCGGCAAATACCGTCAGGTATTTGTCGCAAAGGTCACGCGTGAAGGAACCATAGTACACCTGCCGATCACCCGGAGGAAGAGCTGGCGTGAAAGCGGCGAAGTTAAAGGCCGAATAGTTCCCATCCGAGGGAACGAGATTTCCCAACTTATTAAAGTGCGTCCGAATATTAAATGCTGCAGGGCTGATATAGAACGGGGAAGTCGCCGTGTTCGGCGCTGAATGTGGCGGCGGAGTCTTGTCACTGAAAAACAGGCTGGGAATCAAACGGCGGCCTTTCACGCGGCCAGGGAAGTTCCCGCTGCGCGCATCAAATCCGCCAAACGGGTTGAAATTCCCATTGGAAGAAATATCGCGGTCGCGACTGAAAATTCCACCGGTGCGCTGCCAAAAATCGGCGATGACCACGATGTCTGTTTTGTCATCTCCGGTGCCGGCTTTTAACCATGCTTCCCATTCGCCCATTTCATTGGAGGCTCCCATATTTGAGTTTCCGTAAGTGTACCCGATTTCCAGACCACGGAACTTATGGACCAGGAAGAAGTTGACCACGCCGGCGATCGCATCGGATCCGTACACGGCCGAGGCGCCATCCTTGAGGATGTCCACGTGATCGACCATGACGAACGGGATCAGGTTGATGTCCGGGCCGCCGCTAAAACCAGCGACGCCCAACGAACCATAGGCGACCCGCTTGCCATCGACCAGAATCAAAGTCTCCTTCGGCAGGATGCCGCGGAGGTTGAACTGGATCGTGCCGTCACCGCCGTTGCCGATGTTCAGGTTTACCGTGCCGCCTGCTTGCTGCGGAATAAATTCCTGCAGGTCGGTGGCGTTGCGGATGCCGAGTTTCTCAATGTCCTGCGGACGATACGTGTCCACTGGATTCGGGCCGGTCTCTTCCGCTGTGGGGATGTTTGAACCAGTCACCACGACGCGTTCGACTTCAGCCGCGGACGGCGGAGGCGCGCCGGGCTCTGCAGGCACAGCTGGAGCCGGCAACTGAGCGAAGGCGTTGGACGCAAGGATGAATGGAAATCCGACGCTCGCTATCAGAGCAAGCCGAACGAATCTGAACGTTTTTAGTGCGTTTTTAGTCATTAGTTTCTCCATTGGTTTGGTTAGGTTTCGGCAGGGTTATTAAATTTCTAATGTGCTGACAAGCTTTTTTTTCACTTTTTTTAGCTTTTTTTTGAACGGCCAAACGGGTCTGTTTGTCGCTCGACTTTCCGGTCTAGCGGAAAAGGCCAACGGCTGGCAAGCTTTTTTCTCAGTTTTTTTTGATTGTTTTTAGGCCACATACCCAGACTTTGACGGCGGCTGACAGCGATCGATTACTCGCCTGGCGGTGATGGGCTCTGGTTTGGATTTCGCCGATAAAGGATTCGGTTACGAACCAAGCCACGGCCATCCGGGTCGTCCGCGGTAAAAATCGCTACAAGGCTTTGCTCAAATGGAAAAAATTGTAACGGCTGGCAAACGCCGGCCGATTGAGGACGAATTGCGAAACTAGCATGAACAACACGATTCCCGCGACTAGAACGACGCGCGGCCAAATCCGAGGGCTCCACGAAAGTGCCCAGTTCAGCGCTTGGCAGTAGAGAAGGAAAAATGGAATCGCGGCGGCACTGAGCAGTCTTCCAGAAGTGAAGAACGGATGCTCCCGGGACGGGTAAACGCACCGGCCGAAATCGAACGCCACCGACAGGACGACAACAAACAGGACCAGGACAGCGAAACTTGAAAATGCCAGCCAAAGACTGTCTCGCTGAAAAGTAGTTAATTTCGTTCGGAGCAAAAACAGACTGATAACGGCCACGAGGATCGCCAGGGTGGAAGAAATCCAGTAGAACCCGTCGCTCAGCTGGGACGCCAGCCGTTGGCCACGCCAGATGAATTCGCCGCGCCAAAAGCTGGCAATCGACTGCGGCCAGAACTCCTGTAGTCCGGTGAGCGTGAAAATTGGATGAGGCCACCATTTGGTGAGAGGCTTCCGGGTCCAATCCAGAAAGTCGATCTTGGATGCGGTGGCAGTCAGATCGCCGAATGTGTGAAGATTCCAGGCAAACCAAAGTGCGATGGGCACGGCAGCGAATCCCATCAACACAGCGACAGGCGCAAAAAGGCGACGCAACGTTGTGTGTTCTGTGAAATTTGCAATTTTTAAGATCAAAGCCAGTGCGGCAACAAGCAGCAGAACGATGTTCGTCGCCTTGACCAGGCACGTCGCGGCAAGCGCGAGACCGGTCCAAGTTGCGAGAAGCAGACTTGGTCGTTGCGCTTCGAGTATTTTTAGCAAGCCAACAAAAGCTACTCCGAAGCAAAGCGGCGAGAGCAGATCGCTCGTTACTGAAAACAACGTGGTCTGCGGCCAAATGGCCAGTAGCAGCGGAACGCTTACCCGGATCAATTGCTCGTCAGGGAATACCAGCTTTGCGGCGACGAAACCAAGCCAGACGAGAATCGCTGCGACAAAGACGTTCAGAAAGCGAACCCAGTGCAATAACCAGCCACCGGTGATACCGACCACACGGCCAAGATTTAGCCACAGACCCGCGACAGCATAGTAAAGTGGCGGTTCCCCTGATTCGTGGTTTTCTTTGCTTTCCCACCAGGCTGTTGCCTTGTTCACCGCTGCCTCCCGCTCCTCGGCGGGCAGCGTCCAGTTCGGCGGTGGAAAAGTTCCGGTGTTGAATTGCTGTGCGGTCGTGAAGTATTCAGGCGTGCCGTACAAAGAGAAGTAATACGCGGATTCCGAAGAGTAACGACCCAAATCCCGCGGCACCTGGCCGCGTGCGTACTTCATCACCAGATCAACATGTGCCTGCTCATCGACGTTGTTGAAAAATGGAAACGCCGCTGAAAATATCAAAACGCGAATTGCGGCAACGGCGCAGAACAACAGAATCAACTTTCGCTCATGTCGCATTGCCATTAGGACCGCGGTGTTACCGGGCTTGCTTCTCGATTACTGCGAGCTTGCCATATTCGTTGATCACGGGCGCGGCGCCTGTGACTTGCAGAAAGCGCGCCTCCAAAGGCGCCCGAAAAGGCGAATCGCTCTCGAGGACAATCGCAAAATGGCCCTTTGGATCCGGTTCCCGCCAGGGTATTGCGGCTGGATAAACCCGATGCTGGTTTCCAAAGATCGTATCGGAGACGGCAAACGTTTCACCGGATTCGAACAGCAACGGATAAACAAAAGAAACGGTCGCCCAGACACCTGCCACTTGAGCTTCGCGCAGATGGTTTTTCACGCGCTCCAGATCGTTCCCAGCAATCCGCGTCATCCAATAGCCCTCTCTGCTATCGCAGAGCGTTAATGTTTCGATTTCGTTGTGGCGCGCGGTATCGATCATCACTGCCGTGCCTGTGATAACTGCCGCCGCGAAGATCCCGACTCCGCCCATACGAACGACCAATTTGGAAGACGCGAAGCAACGTTCCAGCAGCCGGCCACTCAACGCCGCAAAAAAGAAGCAACCGGCCAAAAGATATCCAGGCACGCGAAGCGGCGCGGTGACATACGGAACGAAGCACGCCAGGATGAGCAGTAGCAATAGCAGATCCCGTTGTTCGTCGCCGTCCGCGAACCCGCCGCGAATCGTCGCCACGATTTTCAACGGCGACCGAATAAACGGCCAGGCCGCAACGCCCACCGCCACAATCGCAATCATGTAAAAGATAAAGCCCGAAGCAGGCTTCTGTGGATAATACCAAAGCACGGTATCAGGGCCGAAGAACTTCGGCATTTCAATCAGAAAGATTTGAGACAGCGCCTCGAGCCGAAAGAACATTGCCAATCCGCCGCCGGTTTTCTCGCGCACAACGTTCCAATTGGCGAAGTGATGTGTGAGATTGAACGCAATAGCCGGTGTGTAGCCCAGAAGCAATCCGCCAACCGCGACCAGTGCATTCTTCAACGACAAGTTCCGGCGCAGCAGAAGGAGGATCCAGAGGGCAATATTAAACGTGATGCCCAGTTCCAGACTCCAGACGCTGAAAGCCGAAACAATGCCGAATAAAAGAAATAGCGGCCACCGCCGATTCGGGGTCGATTCGATCGACAAGAACAGAAGCGTCAGCACTGGAATCGAAAGGAAATACCAGGAATAACCTCTCACCTGAAAGTGCCACTTGAGGAGCGAAGGAATGATGGCAAACACAACGGTCGCCAAAACTGCCGCGCGCCGCTCATAAAGTGCCAGGCACATCCGATAAAACAGAAAAAGGCAGACCAACGAAAGGACGACAATGCAGCTCTTCAACGAAATGACGCTGACGCCGAAGAATGCGAACGCAACCGCGGCCAAATAAGCTTCCCACCCTGCACCCGCATTGTATGGCTGACCGTACATGTAAAACGGGAAATGGCGTCCCTCCAGAATGTGTTTGGCCATGAGACCGATGATCGCCTCGTCGCTATGGACATGGGTTTGAGACGTCAATAGGATCGCAAACCGCGCCGCCGCGATAAGGACGAGCAATCCAACAAACAGCGCGTGTCCGCGCATTTTCACTTCAGTAGTGCCGTCATCGCCACAGCTTCGAAACTCACAACTGATTACAAATTCGCCCTGGCTTCGCACACCTGAAAGCGCTTTGGGAATGCATTCAAGGTCCTAAATAAACCGCGCCCATGCAAGAAGTGTGAGTAAAAAGAAAAAAGCCATCAGCACATTCTTCCGCTCGGTGATCCATGCCACTGATTCCACCTGAACAGGGTGCAACGCGAAAATGCCCGCCGCCAGCCAGGCGCCGGGAACTCTCAACACTGTTAACAGTCGCCATAGGAGCAACGCATTTGCGGTGTGGAGAAGAATATTGACCCAGTGATAGCCAGTGGGTTTCAGGCCCCAAAGCGAGCGCTCGATCCGGAATGAGGTAGAAGTGAGCGGGAAATATTGCGACGGCGACTCGAGCGAGAACCAGATCCGGCGCAGACCGTCCGGCGCCGTCAGCAGACGGTTTTTCGTCACGTAGAAATCGTCATCCCAAACGAAACTGCCGTTCCACGCGGGTCGGTAAGCGAAAATTGTTGCGAGCACAAGACCCATCGCAAACAGCCAGATACGCGCACGCGATAAGGAGAAAAGTTTAGCTTTATTCACCAAGATTTGAATTATGATCACATCATTCCGGACGCGCGTGCGTGGAGGGTGTGAACAGAAAATAATCGCGCGTTCCGGGCGTGGTTCACCTCAATCAGCTGGTGGATGAAACCCGAAATCGTTCTCCAATTTTTTCCATAGCCAGTCGGCCGACGAATCTTTGTTGATCAATGCTGAATTAGCCGCTGCGAGGGCCTCGGCTTTGTCAACATTGGCATTTAAGCAGTAGAGATACGTAAGCAGAAGGGTTTCACGAACACCGAACGCGCCGCGATCTTTCTGACCTTCCAGCAGTCGAATCGCTTCGTCCAAATTTCGCCGCGCGAGCGCGCCGGCAACGAGGTCCGGCACAATCTCGAGTGGCGGGGATTCTGCCTCCCGCGCAACGCGCTGCGCGATAGCGAGTCGGAATTCGTCGCTGCCCAGGACTTCTAGAACCGGCGTACGCAGACGCGAGCCGCGAAGATAAAGATCAAGTTCGGCCAGTTCGTCCGTTCCAATTGTTTGGGAAAGAAATCGCGTTTCACGAACAGCAAATAATGATTCCATCGACTTATTTAGTGTCTCCGGCCAGATTCGAGTGATCATCAGAGACCGAGCAAAACGATCGGAGACGGAGGGGGGGTCCATATACGTGGAAGCAAAACGCAAGTTCGCCTCTTCGTCCCATGCCACGTCGCTCAGCCGTTTCGGGTAGTTATCGACCAGCGGAGCGATATCACGGGTGATGAGATCGATTTCTTCGGCGTCCATCAGGAAAAGCGCGCCAAGTTGCTGCGGAACCTCGATGCCAATCCGCCGCAAATCGGCACCGGAATCCGGATTGCTCCACAACTGGCGAATCTCTTCCTCTGTCACTTTACGCCCTGGACCGTTAATACCCATCATGATCCATTCCTGGTCGGCATCGGCCCAGACTGATGCGTTTGGAAACGCATTGTGGAACGCGCGCAGGATCGCTTTTGCTTCGTCTATCTTCAGCTGGTTAATCGGTAGCCAAAAGGTGGCGATCCCGTTTTCTTTCAAGCGGCTCTTCATGAGCGAGAAAAATTCGGCGGTATAGAGGTTGACCGAACCCGCCACCTTCGGAGGAGGCGGTTCGCCGGAAATGATGTCATACTGCCGCGGACTCGCCTCGAGGAAGAAGCGGCCATCCTGGATGAACGTCGTCACCCGCGGATCGCGCAACGGATTGGAGTAATTAATCCCCGTATACAAATCGGCGAACTGGAGCACTTCTTTCGAAATGTCGACGACATCCAATTTCTTGACGTTTGGCCCATGGAGAAGCGCGTCGGCCGTGACGCCGCAGCCGAAGCAAATAAGCAGGACGTCTTCTGATGCTGAACGAAGAGCCAACGGGAGATACGCGAATAATCGCATGTATCGCTGGCTACGAGGGGTTGTGGCCGACATCGAGAAGGCGTTGGTCAGGAGCCGGTAGTAGTACGGTTCACCGAAGAGATCGCGTCGCACCAGTTGTAATGTATCCGAAACGCCTTCAGTTCTTTTCACCACATGCGCAAGCACTTTGCCATGCTCATCAGTTTCGTAAGGGCGAGTTGCATGTTCAAAGTGCGATTCAGCGCGATGATACGGAAGGATCGTAAGAAGGAGTATCGCGGTCCCGCAAAATGTGATGGTGGCCACACCGATCGGGCGCCGAATTGACCAGCTCGAGCTTTCGCTAATCAGAATGCCCAACAGGACATAGCCAGCGGCGCAGATCAGAAGACTCCATTGATAGCCGACGGCAGGCAACAACACAAAACTTGCAATGAGTGGACCAACTGCTGCGCCGGTCGTGTTGAATAAGGTCGTAATTCCGGTGCTATTCATCCGGTTTTCCGCGCTCGCTTGAACAAGCGCGACGATGGTTGGGAACAAGATGCCCGAAAAGAACGATGCCGGGAACATTAAGGCTACGCATCGGATGGCGATCTGCCACCAGGACGCGGGATTAAAAGCACCAGCAGGTGTTCTTACTGCCTCGCCCGGAAAGAACAGGTATGACAAAAGCACAGCAATCGCCGCCAGCAGCAATAAGACAGGACCGGATTGATACAACCAGGCCGAACGACGATTAATCGTGCCGGCCACGGTGCCGCCGAGCCCCATTCCTGCGAGCACGACCGCGAGCATGATTGCGAAAGCTGTCGGCGACGATGCAACATACAGGCGCAAAAACCGGAACCAAATCACTTCCAACGCGAGAAGAATGAAGCCCGTCCCAAAGCTGACGAAAAGAAGACGCCACGGCGGGCGGTATCTAACATCCAGGCGAAGAGGAAACGTCCGCTGCCAAGGAAGCGCGATGGTATCGCCTTTGAATTTCGCCACGAACAAGGCCGCGACTGCGGCAACGCAACTGGCCAAGCCTGCAACCAAGGATGTGCCTCGAAGGCCAAACGCTGCGATCAGACAACCTTCCCCGAGCACAGCACCGACCACCGCGCCTAGAGTGTTCGACCCATATAGAAAACCAATCGCACGGCCGAAGTCCGTCCGCCGCAAAACCGGGTCCTCGACGATCACTGGCAACGTCAAACCCATGGCGGTAGTCGGCACGAGCAGGATCAGGAAAGAAAGGATGAAGCGCAGCCCGAGGAGCGTCGGCTGATGATTCCATAGCGTTTGCCATACGGTTCGCATCCAGTCACCGAGTACTGGAAGCCCAAAAACAATCGTGCACCCAAGAAACGCGACCAGAAGTTCCAGCACAGCATAGAAATGAAGGGGCCGCCATCGCCAAATTCTCGATGACGCGGCGAGCGCGTTTCCTAACGCCAAACCGGCCATGAAACTGGAGAGAATCAGTGCCGCCGCCCAGATCGAGTTGCCAAACGCCAATCCGCTCAATCGTAACCACAGAGTTTCAAAAATGAGCGCGCCAGTACCGGAGAGAAACAAAATACCTGAGAGAATCGCGATCCGTCCTGTGCCAGCAAAATTCTGCGAGCGTTCCGTGTGTGACACATGCGACGCATGAGAGGCTCGGTCTCTAACTGACCTGTTGCTCATTCCAACCAGCATAGCCCACGCGATCGCCCTGCGAATAGAAAATCGCAATAACAGCACCGGCCCGATATCACTGCCGGAATGCGACCCACCAAATGCCTCGGTACGAGAAAACGCAGGAATATCGTGGGCTGGATTCTCTTAATCACGAATGGACATGAGTGATGAAGTGTTAGGGTTAATTCTTGAGTGCATAGTTGCAGACTGGCTAGAACTTAAACCTGAAAACCATGTTCACTGGTCTGATTGAAGAAGTTGGCAGGGCTGTCGCCTTGCCTGCGAGCGATCGTGGCGCTCAACTGCAAATTGACGCCCCGCGTATCGCAAAAAAGATCAGGAGCGGTGACAGCATATCAGTGAACGGCTGTTGCCTCACCTTGACATCGCGGCGCGGCAACCGCCTCACGTTCGATCTTCTCCAGGAAACAATCGCTCGCACGAACCTGAAAAACTTGCACCGCAATGATCGGGTAAATCTCGAGCGCGCCTTAGCTGCGAATGAGCGCTTCGGTGGACATTTCGTTCAAGGCCATATCGATTGCGTATCGCCCATCCTCAGCTTTGAGAAGGAAGGCGCAAATTTTCGATTGGAATTAAGGCTGCCGTCGGAGTTCGCAGATTATGTGGCTTGCAAAGGTTCAATCGCCGTCAACGGAATCAGTTTCACGGTCGCTGAAATTCTTGCCAGGAGTTTTGTGGTGTGGGTCATCCCATACACCAAGCGCCACACTAATCTTGAGAGGGCAAAGACCGGCGAGTTAGTGAATCTCGAGTTCGACATTCTCGCCAAGTATGTCCAGAGGGTGCTTTCGTCATTCGTCGTCAAAAAATGACGGCGAGCAATTCAGCCCAGATCCGTCCGCGCGTTGTCGGCGTGATCGCTTCGGGCGCGGACCTGGATTGCGCGCTGCAAATGCGCACGCGACCGGATTTGTTTGAACTGCGCCTGGATCGTCTCGCAGACATTATCGAGCAATTGGAAAACAAATTGTCCAGATTACGCGCGCCCCTGATCATCACCGCCCGACATCCTCAAGAGGGCGGCGCGAAAAAGCTAACGCTGGGGCAGCGACGTGACCTGCTTACGCGATTTTTGCCCTATGCCGAATACGTCGATGTCGAATTGCGCTCGGCATTTGCTCTGCATTCGTTGCTTGGACTAGCACAGGAAAAGCGGGTGCGGCGGATTATTTCATTCCACAATTTTAGATCGACACCGCCTCTTCGGGTTCTCGCCGCGAAAGCGGATGCTGCCAGAGCGCACGGCGCAAATATTTTCAAGGCTGCAACGCGCACTGACACGCCGAACCAGCTGGCGCGTCTGCTCCAGCTCGTCGCTACCGAGGTTGTGGATCTTCCCGTGAGCGCGATGGGCATCGGAAACCTTGGCGCAATTTCCCGTGTCCTACTGGCACGCGCGGGCTCAGTCTTGGTCTACGCGTCGATCACTGCACGGAGCGACCTCGAAGGGCAGCTCTCGCTCGAACAACTTCGCGCGCTTGGAATGGGTTCGCTAGGCTAATTCGCTGAAGAGTTACGCCGTTGAGGCGGTAGATTATGTGCCGCCTTAACGCTTCAACGCTTCAACGAATCACGCTCCACCCGCTTGCTCTTTTTCCAGCGCACATATCGTACACCGGGCGCGCAACGATTATGGGTTCATCCGAAATTTTGCCAAAACAACTGCCGGTGATGCCGCTTTCGGGAGCGGTCCTCTTTCCGCATGCGCTGCTTCCGCTCTATATCTTCGAGCCGCGATATCGCCAGATGCTGGATCACGCGCTTCGCCATCATCGCATGTTTTGCATCACGCTCATAAAGCCGAGTTGCCCCGAGTGGCATGCACCCGAAGACTTCTTTCATCTTGCGACCGTCGGGTTGATTCGCGCGTGCGTCGGGCGCGGCGATGGCACATCCAATTTGATCCTGCAGGGTCTCCAACGTGTGCGCTTTGCCAGTTTCGAACAGGAAGCGCCGTTCCCGATCGCCAGGATCGACATTATTGAGTCGCGCGACGCCACCACGGTCGAGACTGAAGCGCTCGGCGCAAAAGTGCTCGAGCTTTATGCCAGCCTGAAACAGGATGGCCGGCAGCTCCCGGGAAAAGTCGACCGATACCTCGCGGAACTGCGCGACTTGGAAATGCTGGCCGATCTTATGGCCTCAACTTTTGTGAATGATCCGTTGCGGCGTCAACGCGTCCTCGAAGAACGTTCTCTCAATCAACGTCTTCGATTTCTGATCACATATTTGCGAGATGAAATCGGCAACGCTGCTGCGTAGGTGACCGGCTCCTAGTCTTCAATCCGTTCGTATTCCTCCATCAAATATCGATCAGTCATTCCCGAGACGTAATCGCACACGGTGCGATGCAACCCCTCGCTTTCAATCCGCCGCGTTGCCCCGTCGCCGAGCCTGTCGGGATCGATAAGGTATGCTTCGAAAACGCATCGCAGCATCTCGCACGCACGGCGATTCACTTCGGACACGCCCGGGTGATAATAGACATTCTGATATAAAAATTTCCGCAGCGCACGATTCGCTTCTGCCAATTCGTCGCTGTAGCGAATAAGCTGGGCAGACTGTCGTCGCACGTTGTCCGCACTTTGCACGCCCGATTCGGCGATCGTTTTTGCGCTTGTCGCAACAAGGTCGTGCACTTCGTTGTCGATGATCTTGCGAATAATTAACTTGTGCAGCTCGGGCTCGCGCGCGCTAGAGTAACGCGCGCGCACCGCCCGCTCGCTTCTGCGCCACACCTCGTTTTCTCCCAATTGCGCCGCGCTTAAAATTTCAAAATCGACGGCGTCATCAAGATCATGACTGTAATAGGTGATTTCGTCGGCGAGGTCCGCAACCTGTGCTTCCAATGATGGGCAATGATATTCTTCCGTTTCCAGTGTAGCGAAATCGTGAAGGAGTTGATGTTTCCGTAGGCCTTCGCGCACTTCGAATGTCAGGTTCAGACCGGGAAAATTCGGATACGGCGTCTCGAGCAGCTCCACCACGCGCACGCTTTGCTGGTTATGATCGAACCCGCCCTGATCGCGCATACATTCGGCCAGCATTTCCTCGCCGGAATGTCCGAAGGGTGCGTGCCCCAAGTCGTGGGCGAGTGCGACGGCTTCCGCGAGATCTTCGTTCAGCCCTAATGCGCGAGCGATCGTCCGGCTGATAGACGCGACCTCGATGGAATGCGTCAGGCGGGTGCGTAAATGGTCACCGGTTCCATTCAAAAAGACCTGGGTCTTGTACTCCAGCCGACGAAACGCGCGCGAGTGAATGATGCGTGCGCGATCGCGCTGAAACTCCGTCCGATAAGAATGACTGGGCTCGGAATATTTGCGCCCGCGCGAGTCACCAGATTTTTCGGCAAACGGCGCGAGCACAGCCCGCTCGGTCGCCTCCATTTCTTCGCGTGTTTTCCAGAAGGCCGTGAGGCCAGGGTCGCGAAAGTCAGCAGAATGGTTGGTCACAATTGATTCCCAATCTTATTTGTCGATCTTAGCTTTCTAAATCTCAAATCGATATGCCCAAGAAAACTCGCAGGAAAAAGCGCGTCACGCCCGAACGTTTGATGGAACTTGGCTTCGCTTACGCACCGCCACTAATCATCAGCGCGGGTGTAAGCAACAAAGTTTTCGATTCGCTGGAACACGGCGGGAAAACGTCAGAGCAGATTGCAGAAGAGACAGGCGCATCGGCGCGCGCTCTGCAGATTTTAATGAATGCGCTCGTTGGTCTGGATCTTCTGAAGAAAAATAGGCAGGGGAAATATTCGCTTACACAGGAAAGCGCCGCCTTTCTTTTAAACAACAGGCCGGGCACGCACGCAGGATTTTTTGGAACCATTACACCCCAGCTCATCTCACGGTGGCTGCGATTGTCCGATATCGTTCGCAAAGGTCGTCCGGCCGTCGCCGTGAACCAGGAAACCGACGGCACGGAATTCTTTAGTCAGTTGGTGGAAAACATCATTCCGATGAGCTATCCGGCGGCGCAAAAACTTGCAGAGCATTTAAAACTATCCAAAGCGACGGATAAAATTCGCGTCCTCGATCTGGCCGCTGGTTCAGGCATCTGGGGAATCGCGCTGACTCAAAAATCTCCGCGCGTCCGCGTGACCGCAGTCGATTGGGCAGGAATGATTCCGACGACCAAACGAATCACACAAAAGTTCGGCGTCGGCGATCGCTTCAATTATGTCGAAGGCGATATATTGGAGGCGAATTTCGGAGCCGATTACGACATCGCGACTCTTGGCCACATCCTCCACAGCGAAGGTGAAAAACGCAGCCGTGAGTTGCTCAAGAAGACTTTTCGCGCGCTAAAACCTGGTGGCATCATCGCCATCGCCGAATGGCTGGTAAACAACGAGCGCACCGAACCGACACACGCCCTGATGTTCGCCGTGCAAATGCTCGTGAATAGCGAGAAAGGCGACACTTTTAGCTTTGACGAAATCAAGAGTTGGCTCGGAGAGGCGGGTTTCGAAAAAGTTCGGAAACTGGACGCGCCCGGGCCTTCGCCGCTGATTCTGGCGACAAAACCATAGTGCTGTCCAACGGATCGGCAGTAGCGGTCGAATTGGCTTCTCATTCGCCTGCTAAGCTGCTTTCATAGTGTCCAATGAAACAGGCAAAAACGAAATCGGCCACGACGGTCAAGTCGCGGCCGATTCGAAAAAGCGTTGAGGCACGTGTCGTATACAACAAACCTGCGCTTCGCAGCGAAGCGTTTACCAGAGCGCTGATCGACGCAAAATCGTGCATCGATGATCGCGCAAATCTGCAAGCGCTCTTTAACGAAGCAGCGAAAAAGGCAGCGGCCGTACCCAAAGAACCCTTTAAAGAGTGTTGGGCTTACCTTCAGACCATGCTGCGTTTGGTGCGCGCATATCATCGCGGCGAATACACCGAGGTTCCCCACGATACGCTTTTGTGGATTGTTGCTGCTCTCAACTACCTAATCGATCCATTCGATTTGATTCCAGATAAGACCCCGTTTCTCGGCTTTGTCGATGACGCATCCGTTATTGAATTTGTTACGGACAAGACGCGGCAAACGCTGGACGATTTCATGACCTGGGAAACAGCAGCGCGATAGCACCGCCTGCCTCAAACCAGGAGCAGCGCTGGATTTTCCAGCAGGTGGCGGAGTTCTTTCAAGTATTCTGCACCGAGAGCGCCGTCGATAACGCGATGATCACAGCTCATGGTGAGCGACATGCGATGGCCGACCACGATCTGATCGCTATCATCGATTACCGGCACCTTGGTAATCCTGCCAACGGCGAGAATGAACCCTTGCGGCGGATTTATGACGGCGGAAAAACTGTCGATGCCCATGCCGCCCAGATTTGAAACCGTGAACGTGCCGCCCTGAAATTCTTCCGGCTTCATCCGCTTGTTGCGCGCGCGATGCGCCAGGTCTTTCGCCAGCTCACTGATCTCGCGCAGCGGTTTGTTTTGCGCCGCGCGAATGACTGGTGTCAGCAGACCTTCTTCGATCGCTACGGCGATGCCAAGATCAATATCGGCGTATTGCACAATCGCGTCGCCATCGAAAGAGGCGTTCACTCGCGGTACCTTGACTGCTGCTTGCACGGCCGCTTTCAAGACAAAGTCATTCACGGTGATTTTCGCAGCATCCGCGCCTTCGCCCGCAGACTTCAACTCTTCGCGCGCTTCCATCAGCGGCCCGGCATTCACATCGATTTCCAAATAAAAATGTGGCACGGGACCAAGGCTTTCGACGAGCCGTTGCGCAATGATCTTGCGCATGCCGGAAAGTTGAATGCGCGCACTTTCACCAGCCTTAATTGAAGGCGCAGGCTTCGATTCGACTTTTGCGCCACCGTGGTCGGCAACCGACCCCGCGGATTTTGCAGCGCCGCGCACATCGGTTTCGGTAACGCGACCTTCCGGGCCTGTCCCTTTCACGCTGGTAAGATCGATGCCTAGTTCAGCCGCAACCCGGCGCGCAACGGGCGACGCTTTCACGCGCGCTTCTTCTGGTTTTTCTTTTTTAGGCGCAGCCGAAACCGCTGGCTCTACAGTTGTCTTTTGCGCCGGCGGCGCGGCTTCTTGCTCTTTCTTCTGAGCCGGCGCGGGTTTCTCAGTCTTAGCTTGAGGCTGCTTTTCTTTTTGCTCTGCGGGTTTCGGCTGTTTTTCTTCTTTCTCCGCCTGCGCTTGTTCTTTGGGAGCTTCCTCGCCTTCGCCGCCGATAAACGCAATTTTGTCGCCGATGTTTACTTTGCCGCCTTCCTCAACATAAATCTCCGTGAGCGTCCCATCCTCAGGCGATTCCCATTCCATCGTGGCCTTGTCGGTCTCGATTTCGGCGAGCACTTCGCCAGCCGACACCTGGTCGCCCTTCTTTTTCTTCCACGAAACCAGAGTGCCTTCGCTCATCGTGTCGCTCAGCTTGGGCATTTGAATTTCAGGCATGGGAATAAATGACGAATGACGAATGACGAATTCTCCTGAAACCTGCGAGTTGCTTCATGCGTAGCACACCTTTTTTACCGCCGCGATCAACTTCTCCGCATTTGGCAATACCGCGTGCTCCAGACGTTCATTGTAGGGCATTGGAACATCTTCCTGTGATACGCGAATGATCGGCGCGTCGAGCTCATCAAAAATGCTTTTCTGGATCCGATAGCAAACCTCCGCTCCCACCCCGCAGAACGGATGATCTTGTTCGACGATCACAACGCGATGTGTTTTCGCGACCGAATCGAATATCGCCTTCTCATCGAGTGGTTTAATTGAACGCAGATCGACAATCTCCGCAGAGATGTCTTCCTCCTCCAGTTGGGCCGCAACTTTCAGCGCCAGCGGCACCGTTTGCGAGTAACAAATAATCGAAACATCGCTGCCTTCACGTTTCGTTTCTGCTTTCCCAAGCGGGATGAGTAGCTCCTCATCCGGCGGCTCGACCATTCCTTTCGAGCTGTAAAGCAATTCCGCTTCCAAAACCAGCACCGGGTTGTTGTCGCGCACAGCGGTTTTGAGAAGCCCTTTTGCGTCGCGCGGCGTGGCCGGCGCGCAAACTTTCAGGCCCGGCACGCTAGCGTAGAAGTTCTCCGTAGCATGTGAATGCGTGGCGCCAAGCTGATGCGCGGGTCCGTTCGGTCCGCGAAACGTGATCGGGATATTGAATTGACCCCCCGACATCGTGAACATGTTCGGCGCGTTATTCACGACCTGATCGAATGCGACGAGCGAAAAGCTGAACGTCATGAATTCAATGATCGGCCGTAACCCGACCATCGCTGCGCCAACTCCCAACCCTGCAAAGCCGTTCTCGCTGATTGGAGTGTCGATAACCCGGCGCGGACCAAATCGCTCAAGCAACCCATGGCTTACTTTGTAGGCGCCTTGATATTCGCCGACTTCCTCACCCATCAGGAAAACATTTGGGTCACGCTCAAGTTCTTCCCCGAGAGCTTCGTTGAGTGCCTGGCGATAGGTGATTTCTCTCACGCTTTTTTCTCCGTAGCGGCAGCCGTGCCGGCTGCAGATTCCTTAGAGTTCGCAGGCGACACGGCTGTACGGCTCTCGGACGCGGCGGGCACGCCTGCCTCTACAGCTCCATCGGCGTAGGTATAATCGTAAAGCTTGTCGAGCGGCGGCTGCGGACTTTGCTCGGCAAACTTAACGGCGGCCAGGACTGTTTCCTTCGCCTGCTTATCGAGGCGGTCGAATTGTTCGTTCGTCAATTTCCCCTCGCGCGTTAGTTGTGCGCGCAACCGCGTAATTGGATCGTCCAACCGATATTTTTCCAACTCATCTTTCGTTCGATAACTTGCCGGATCTGACATTGAGTGGCCGCGATAGCGATAGGTCCGCGCTTCCAGGAATGCCGGATGCGGCTCTTTGCGGATGGAATCAACGACTTCGGCAACCTTGTCGCGCACTTCACGAAAATTCATCCCATCGACGATCTCTCCCGGGATATCGTATCCTTCGGCGCGATCGACGATCTGCTTGAGTGATGTCGATCTTTTCACCGAAGTGCCCATCGCAAAGAGGTTGTTTTCGCAAATGAAAACAATCGGCAACTCATATAAGGCGGCGAGATTTAATGCTTCGTGGAACGAGCCTTGATTGATTGCGCCGTCGCCGAAGAAACAGAGCGTCACGCGATCTTCGCTCCGGTATTTGATGGCAAAGGCCAATCCCACTGCCAGCGGAACGTGGGCGGCGACAATAGCGTGACCGCCGTACATATGATGTTGCTTGTCGAAAAAATGCATCGAGCCCCCTAACCCGCGCGAGCAGCCGGTTTCTTTCCCAAACAGCTCCGCCATGCACGCATCTGCACTCGTGCCCCGAGCAAGCGCATGGGCATGATCGCGGTAAGCGGTAATAATATAGTCGTCGTCGCGCACGGCAGCGACCGCGCCGGTCACCACCGCTTCTTGCCCAATGTAGAGGTGACAGAAACCGCCAATCTTCTGCGCTTGATACTGTTGACTGGCGCGTTCCTCAAACCGCCGGATCAACAGCATCAGCGAGAGCATCTCGACTTCGTCGCGCTGCTCCACCGGCTGCATGGCGGTCAAGCCGTGCGCGGAACTGCGGCGCGGGCCCGCGGTCCCTCCGCGCGTCGGCCAAGGTTGATGCAAACGACAAAAAGGAGAGTGAACAGAAGGTCGCTGACGACTGAATTCCGGAAGAACATCCAGCTGGGAGTAGCGCTGTATTGAGGCAACCCAACCGTCAGCGATTGAACAAGCCCCGGAAAGTTTTTCGCGTACCCAGGGTCGTAAATCCACGAAACCGCATTGGTGATGACGTAGAAGATCAGCGACGCCACAACGGACGCAGGCAGGAGCGTCTTCCACGAAGCACGGTTTTGCAGGAGTAATCCAAGGCAGCCGACGATCGCAAAGCCGACGTAGTGCGAGAGCACAAAGGGACTAAAGAGTGAAAAGCCGTAGTGAGCGTCCAACACAACATCCGAGATCAGCAACGCGATCATCGGGACGGTGAATTTGTACTTACGCGGAAAGTATGCAGCCGCGCAGAGTGCAATCGCGGCGATGGGCGCGAAGTTCATCCACCCAATGGAATCAGAGTGGTTGAAAAACCCGATTGCGATACGAAATACGACTGCAGCGATGACAAGAAGAAGCGCGGGAATCATTTCACAGAATCTATCCGCCCAATGCGATATGCAAAGACCATTTGCTAATAGCCGCGTCCCTTTGAGACGCGCGGACAACTTGGCAAGCACATGAACGCCACGCTTCGCACCAGCGAAACGATTACGGCAGATTATTTCGCAGCCGCAGCCAGTGCCCTGTTGAGCCGTGCCTTGCGACGATTAGCTGCGTTTTTATGAATGATTCCGCGCTTGGCGGCCTTGTCGATTGCCGAGATTAGCAAGCGAACTTGATCTGGGCTTGGTGCTTGCGCGGAACGCACTCCCTTTTGCATCGTCCGCAAACCAGTTATCACGCTGCGATTGCGAAGCGTTCGTTTCACTTTCTGACGGGCGCGCTTGGCGGCTGATTTGGTATTGGCCATTGCTGATCAAACTTTTGTGGAGTGGGACGCTCGTGAGCAGAGTCGCGATTGTCAACCCCGCTGCAGCAGGACCGAACGCTACAAGCGTTTACCCAATGCGAGCTTCGCCTTTTGTCGTTGGGCAGCGAGGGCTCCAGCCATTCGCATTTGCTCGGCCGTAAGAGCGCCGGCGGTCTCTGTGGGTTCGGTCTGATTCCTTGCGCTCTGTGCTTCTGGCTGATTCGGTAACAAATGTTCAGGCGGTGCGGCCAGCATTGTCGCAGCGACAACAGTATTCGTGCTGTGTACGCGTGGCGCCTTTGCGAGTTTCGGGAGCCGATCTCGAGTCTGCGTTTCGATCTGGGGTGGTGCAGTGGTAGCTACGATCGTAGTCGGCGGCGGTGGCAACGGCTGCCCTTTCGCCACCTTCGGTAGCCGGTCAGGGACAATTTGCACAAGTGCTCCAGCGGGAACCCGATCGTACAGCGCAGCGACGTCGCTCGATTTCATTCGGATGCAGCCGTAACTGGCTGGCTGCCCGATTTTTTTCTCTTCCGGCGTGCCGTGAATATAGATGCACCGTTGAAAGGCATGCGCGTTTTGGGCTTCCAGTCCGCGCAACCAGAGGATGCGTGTCGTCACCGGGTCGCGACCAGGAGCATTTGGTTGCAGAATTTCTCCAGTTAACCGTCGATTGTGAAACACAGCGCCGACCGGCACGTTGTCACCGATTTTTTTCTCGACCGCCAAATAACCGAGGGGAGTTGTCATTCGTCCCCGATCATCGCCCAGACCGAACATGGATGTGGACACCGGATACGTGGCGACTTTGGCGCCGTTCTGGACAAGTACCAGCTTCTGATCCCGCACGCTGATTATCAGCTCGCTGGACGTATTGACCGGTGTGATCGCGAAGGCGGAGGCACCCGAAATTAGACTGGAAATTACTGCTAGGCGACGAAGCATCGGCAACGTTTTACCAGACAATTTCAATTTGTCACGCAGGAATTGCAGCGGTCGCGCGTGAACTATCAAAATTAATCTTTGACCAACGACTGGCGAAAGAAGAGAGACAAACGTAGAGGAACCCCCCCTGGAACATCAGCAGGAACGGCACCGAAAGGAATTGGCCGTGCAGGATCGCAAACACCACGAAGTAGGTGAAATAGATCGCGAAGGCCAATTCAACGACTGGGACGGCTGACTTGAGCGGCCGGTACTTACAGCTGCGCCACTTTTGCGATTTGCGTTCAATGCCATACTTGGGCGTCCGCGTGAAATCGGATTTGTGATTGATCAGCGCTTCCAGGACGGCTCGTGCGTTGTTCAGCGAAAGGCCAATTCCCAAGGCGAGCAGGCATGGCAGAAAAAGAAGCTGCCTCATCCATGTCCGCGGATGGAGCTCGCGCTGGGCGCAAATATAGAACACGGCCACCGGGGCCGACGCGGCAAGAAAAAACGGAACGTCCACAAGGAAGGTGCGCAGCCAGCCACCTTGAGGCCCTCCGGTGGATGGATGCAAAAGAACGCACAGAAGAGCAAGGAGCAAGTAGGCAAAGTTCGACATCAAATGGCCAGTAGCTTCGACCTTGATGGGAAACGGGAGCTGGCTGCGCCAGATTGTCGGTAACAATTTCTTGCACGTTTGGACCGAACCCTTGGTCCAGCGATGTTGCTGCGACTTGAAGCCGTTCATGTCCACCGGCAACTCGGCCGGGGTGACAACGTCTGCCAGATAAACAAACTTCCACCCCGCGAGCTGCGCGCGATAGCTCAGATCCAAGTCCTCGCACAGCGTATCAGCCTGCCAGCCTCCACTTTGTTGGATACAAGAACGTCTCCAAAGCCCGGCCGTCCCATTGAAATTGAAAAAACGCCCGCTGCGGCTACGTGCAGTTTGCTCCAGCAAGAGATGGCCATCTAAAAAGATCGCCTGCATGCGGGTAAGCAATGAATACCCACGATTCAAATGGCCCCAGCGGGTCTGGATCATTCCTACTTTCGGATCAGTAAAAAAGTGGATCGTGCGTTTTAGCAGATCTTTTTGCGGAACGAAATCGGCGTCGAGAATACAAAGGAATTCGCCTTCCGCAGCATCGAGGCCCGCCGATAGCGCGCCAGCTTTGAAGCCGGTGCGATCAACCCGATGAATGAGCTGAACATTGAAGCCGCGCTGGCGGAGTTCCTCGGCGCACGAGGCCGTGATCTCGCGAGTCTCATCGGTAGAATCGTCCAGCACCTGAATTTGCAAGAGCTCGAGGGGATAATCGACTTCGCTCACAGAACGAAGCAGCCGCTCGGCGACATACACCTCGTTGAAGATCGGCAACTGCATTGTCACCCTCGGCAGCTGCTCAAAATGGCCACTGGGCACCGGCGGACGCTTGCGGTTTTTCAGGTAAAGATAAATGATGAAATAGCGATGGATCCCATAGGCTGAAAGCCCGGTAAGCACGCTCATGTAGCAAACCGTCCAGATAATATGTCCAAGGCTTCCGTGCATCAGAGTGCTATCGCCGCGAATCGTCAGGCAGTAAGGCCGTCATGATGCCGTTTCAAACGGTCGCGTCAATCCCAAAATCGCATGTTTTGGTGGTCAAAACCACGCTCGCATCGTGTTGATATACAACAGTCTCTTATCGTTGTTCTCAATCGCAGCCACGGGGCAGTTTGGCTCTCTCCTGCAACCGTTTAATCAACGCCGACATTCACCCTTGCCTCAGGCAGTGTGCAGGTTGACCGTGTTGCTCCGATTTTTTTTCGAAACCGCAAGCATGCAGTTGGGAGACACATCACGGAAACGGCGCGGCCGATTCGATCGTTTCAAGATCATTTTTCCTATTCTTCTGGCGGGTTGGATTCCGTCCATTCTAACCCTTATTGTTTCCTACACGATTCTGCGCGACACCCTGGAATCAAGAATCTTGCGCGACCGACAAACCTTGATCCAGCTGCTTGGTCATGTAGTCGGCATTGACCTCAGCCGCAGCAGCGGGATCATCAACTACTACCAGACGCTTCCCGAAGTCGCGAAAATCCTGAGCGGACCGAATCCCGCGCCTGCGGGCCAGCAATGGCTTAACTCCGCGTTCTATTCGCATCCCAACATTGATGGAATGTTCCTTGCGGCACCCGATGGCGCGTTAATTGCATCGATCCCCAACGCACCAGAGATGGTCGGAAAAGACTTCGGCGCCGGGCACTGGCGCGAGCAAGCGGCCGCATCCGAAGAAGCTGTCGTATCGCCAGTTTATCCCAGGGTGGCAGACAATCGGCTGGCCACCGATATTGTGGCCGCAGTCCGCGCGCCGGACCGGACAATTCTCGGCTACGTTGGCGATTCGGTTTTAGTCGAACGAATTGGCAGGCGATTGTCGGCGATCAATTTTTCAGATCGCTTCACGTTCGAGGTGCTCGATCAAAATGGCGCGTTGCTTTTCGCGAACGATTTTAAACCAAATCCTATGGTAACGCCCCAGAGTGGCCTGTTGATGAATGAGATCCGCCAAAACAAAATCGGACACTTCGAGGACCATGGAAACCTTTACTCTTTCAGTCCCATCGAGCCAACCGGTTGGGTAGCTTTAGTGGAGCAGCCGAAAGCTTTGGCATACAAACCAGTTCACGATCTTCTGGGACGAATGACGATCCTGGCGGCATGGTTGATCGTTCTCACGGCAGTGTTCGCGTGGCTCGGCACCAAGTTCTATCAGCGCCAGATAGAGTCCACGCAGCAGCTGGAGCGCGAAGTCATTTTCAACGAGAAAATACTGGCGAACATGCCCAGCGGAATCGCCTTTGTCGATCCCGCTTCTCGGCGCTTTCTCCACGCCAATGACGCCTTTGCGCGCATGGCCGAACGTTTTGGAGACCTGCCGGACGGCCGCGACATCTCGGAAATTTCCTCCGATGACGTGAAGATTGCGCCTTCGGGAGCGATCGAAAGAGTGCTTACCTTTGGAGCTCCATTTCAACTGACTGAGCACCCGTTGAAAGACAAGACGGGAGTAACGCATTTTTTGGATATAAATCTGCTGCGGCTGCAAGGCGCGCAGGAAACTGTCCAAGGCGTCCTTTATCTGGTAGAAGACAAGACGCGCGATGTCACATTGCGTCAGGAGTTGATTGGCGCAAATGCCGCCAAGGACCAATTCCTGGCACTCTTGTCGCACGAGCTGCGCAGTCCACTCGCGCCAGTGATTGCCATGGTAGGGGAGCTGGAAGCCGAGATGCCGGATTCCGAACCCGTCAGGGAAGCGCTGGAGGTGGTCCGCCGCAACGTTGAACTGGAAGCACGGCTAATTGACGATCTGCTCGATGTTACCCGCATATCGAAGGGCAAACTGCAATTGAGCTTCGAAACAATTTGCATACACCAGATCCTGCAGCGCGCTTACGAGATCTGCCGAACGGAAATCGAAGCAAAGAATCTCAAGGTAGAATTTCGGCTTCACGCCGCGCACACGCACGTGGAGGGCGATCCCGCGCGATTGCAACAGGTCTTTTGGAATCTCATTAAGAACAGCGTCAAATTTACTCCCGAAAACGGCCGAATTATTGTCGAGACTGTTAACCCTGCGCCGAACAAAATTGAAGCTCGAATCATCGACACTGGGATTGGTATCGAAGGGGAGAAGATCGATAAGATCTTTAACGTCTTCGAACAGGGACAAGCCGAGATCACTCGCCGTTTTGGAGGTCTCGGCCTTGGCCTCTCTATTTCCAAGGCATTGATCGACGCTCATGGCGGTAAGATCAGTGTGCAAAGTCCCGGTAAGGATCAGGGCGCGACTTTTTCAGTGGAGCTCACCACGGTGGTCACTCCGATTAGCGCCGACGGCGAGAAGCGAGATCAACCGGTAGATCGCGAACCCGAACGCGCTGTTTTAAGTCACCGGCGCGTACTGCTGGTCGACGACCATCATGACACCTGCATTGGAATGAAAAGAATGCTCGAGCGTCGCGGCTACAAAATTACTGTAGCCCATACTGCCGAGCAGGCGGTGGAGAAGGTCCGGGAAGAGGATTTCGATCTGCTCATCAGCGACATCGGACTGCCGGACCGGAGCGGTTATGAATTGATGCGCGAAGTGCGTCTCAACAAGGATTTGCCTGGAATCGCGCTTAGCGGCTTTGGTAGCGAACAAGACGTAACCCAGGCCAGAGATGCAGGCTTCTCTGAGCATCTGACGAAGCCAATTAATTTTGAGCGCTTGGAAAAAACCATCCAGAGCTTGCTTTCGTAAATGTTGAAAGCAGAAAATTTGCCTGCTCTTCGGCCGCAGACCTGATTGTCTGCGTCACGCTCTGCTAGGCGCCGTTTGGTACGCCGGCTTCCGCTTTCGTAGTGCGGTCTGAGGCTTCTTTTAGCTGTCGTGAAAGCTTCTCAACGCGCTGACGCATAATCTTGCCAGCTTTAAATTTCACTGTCGCGCGCGGTGGAATCACAAAGCTGCTGCCCGGTTGATTCGGGTTTCGGCCAACTCGCGGCTTTGTCAGGCGCGGCTGAAAGACGCCGAAATTGCGCAGCTCGACAGGGACATTATTAGCCAGGCTGTCGGTGATTTTGTCTAGCGTGCGCTGGACGACGTCAAACACTTGATGTTGAACCATGCCGGTTTGATTGCTGATGGAAACGACGATGTCGCGCTTGGTTAACTTTGGCATATCACTGTATTAATCGTTCCATGTGGCCCTTGCGGTGGCTATTGAAAAATAAAAAGTCGATTTTTTTTCCGGGCTAACCCCTTCAGCACAAGGCCAAACCGTGTTCGCCTGAGACCGTCGCCTGGCATGTTATATCGTGAGATCGTCGAAGCGTTGAGATCTTCTGAACTTGCGAATTCGACTCAACCCTTCAACGAATCGCGTGTCCCTGCCCAGTTCTCACGTGGGGCCGGGGCGGGATAATAGTCCGGAGCCGTCTCGTGTGCAGTACGAAAATGCACCTTTGCCACTTCACGCAGCACGCCTGCTCCGCTCAACTCCACGAGCTTTCTGGCGCTCTCTTTTACGCTCGGCGACACTCCGCGATCCAATCGTAATCCGAGTTCTTTGCTCTTGCGCTCCAGCCAGTTGATGAACGCTTCTCGCGCAATGATCGACGCCGCAGCTACAGCAATGTCCGACTCCGCCCTTGGGCGCTGTTCGATGGTGATCTTGCGTCCGTGCTTCAGCAGGGACGCGTTAATCACCCGCGCATCCGCAAACTGGTCTGACAATGAACGCGGGCATGCCGGCTTCTTCGCCAGCAAATTCTCGATCACACGCGCGTGGCCCCAGCCAAGCAGAAGGTTAAGATTGCCAAATTTCTCGTAAAGCTCGTTGTATTTGGCAGGTCCAATCAGAACTGTTTCCACCAAACCCAGGGAACTTTTCCGAATGATTTCCGCCAGCGCGCGGATTCGGGTATCGGAGCCAATCCGCTTGCTGTCCACTACGCCAGCATCGAGAAGTTTGCGGGCGATCCCGCGGTCGACATACACCCCGGCGATCACCAGTGGTCCGAAGAAATCGCCCTTCCCGCTCTCATCCACGCCAAGATGCGGCTCGAACATCTCCGGCGAATGTACTTCCTCGTATCCCAGCTTCGCTTCGCCCAGAATTTTCGGCTCGAGTTCGAATTGCACGAACTCCTGCACGTTGCGGCCCTGCACCAGCACCTTCGGTCCTTTCTCGTAAACCGCTACGCTCAACTTATTTTTTTGCGCGAAGAAAATCGTCCACTCCTTCGGGGAAAATTCGAAGCCCAGCTCTTCGAGCAAAGCCCGCAGCTTTGTGACCTGTTCCTGCGTGAGCGGGTGGCTGTAAGAATTCAACGTCCAACGCTCAACGCTCAACGCTCAATGTTCAATGATCTTCTGAATTGAGAGTTGGACGTTGAACGTTGGGCGTTGGACGTTTGCTTTCAAGCCGTGACATCGTCCACAAATGTTCGCGCATTCCAGCGCGCTCTTCTGCGCTGGTATCGGCGCCACGGCCGCGACCTGCCCTGGCGCCGCACCCGCGATCCCTATGCCATCCTCGTCTCCGAGTTCATGCTTCAGCAAACTCAGGTCGCTACGGTGATTCCTTATTACAATCAGTGGCTCCGCCGCTTCCCTGATTTTGTCTCACTCGCTCGCGCTTCCGAAAATGACGTGCTCCGCGTGTGGCAAGGGCTTGGCTATTACGCTCGCGCGCGAAATCTTCACACCGCCGCGCGGGCTGTCATAAATCTGTACCGCGGACGCTTCCCGCGATCGGTTGAGCAAATGCAGCAACTGCCAGGAATCGGAAAATACACTGCGCATGCTGTGGCAAGTTTCGCCTTCAAGCAATCACATCCGATAGTCGAAGCCAACACTGCTCGCGTCTTGACACGCCTGTTTGACTTCCGCAAACCGATCGATTCTGCACCCAGCTCGAAAAGGCTCTGGCTAAATGCAGCCATGCTGGTTCCCAAAACCAACGCGCTGCTTTACAACTCGGCACTTATCGATCTCGGTGCGCTTATCTGCGTTTCGCGCCAACCCAAATGCGGCATTTGCCCCGTCAAGGAATTCTGCAGCGCAAAAGACCCGCAAACGTTGCCGGTCCGGAAATCTCGTCCCCGCATAAAGCGACTCACTGAAAAACACGCGTTTGTAGTTCGTCAGGGCAAGATTCTGCTCGAACAATCAGCCGCACGCTGGCGCGGAATGTGGATCTTGCCGCCGCTGCAAACGGTTCCGGCAAATCAGCAACCGGTCTACGAATCGATTTTTCCGTTCACAAATCATCGTGTCGCGTTGAATGTTTTTGCGCGTCGGCAGCAAAGGATCAGCGGACGTTTGCAGCGGTGGATCAGGATCAATTCCCTCGAGTCAATTCCGATTCCCTCGCCGCATCGAAGAGCGCTACAAAGTCTGCTGACAAGAGACCGCCGCGACTACATGAGGCTTGAGCGTTGATCGCTGGCCGTTTCTCTGCGATAAACTTTCGCATCGAGATATGCGGAGCATGACTGGATACGGTCGGGCCGAGACCGATCACGCTGGAACGAGGTTCAGCGTCGAGCTCAACTCTGTAAACCGGAAGCAGAGCGACATCGTCATCAATTTGCCGCGCGATCTGGCCGAGCTCGAACCGCGTATTCGGCAGACGATCAACGAAAATATTTCGCGCGGCCGGACCAATGCCATCATTACCCTTCACAGTGGCGAAAACGGCGCGCGCAACCTGGCTCTCAATACAGAACTCGCGCGTTCCTACCATGAAGCAATGCGGACGCTGCAGAAGGAGTTGAACGCGCCGGGCGAGATCACTATCAGCACAATCCTGCAAGCGCCCGGAGTAATGCGGTTCCCGGAAGAAGCCTTGAATGCGGAACAAGCCTGGCCCGCCATCGAACGGGCGTTGCGCGGCGCCCTTGCCGACTTGATCAAAATGCGCGAGCGCGAAGGCAAACATCTGGCCAAGGATTTGATTCATCGTCTCAAAGCGATCCGGAAAAAGCTGAAGGAGGTTCGCGCGCTGCACCCCGACGTGGTGAAAAGACATCGCGCCGCGCTGCTTGACCGAATTCAAAAAGCCGGGCTGCCGATTGCCAGCGAGGACGAACGTGTGCTCAAAGAAATTTCTTTCTTTGCCGATCGCGCAGACGTGTCGGAGGAGTTGACGCGTCTCGAGAGTCATCTCGCTCAATTCGCCCATCACTTGCGCAGTAAGGAGCCGGTCGGGCGCACACTGGAATTCATCACGCAGGAAATTTTTCGCGAGCTCAACACGCTAGGTGCAAAAGCGAATGACGCCGCCATTTCACAGCGCGTCATCGCCTGCAAGGCGGATTTGGAAAAAATTCGCGAGCAAGTGCAAAACCTTGAGTAAACAGTTCAGCCGCCACGGAATTCTTTTCGTTGTCTCTGCGCCGTCGGGCGCGGGTAAAACCACACTGGTGGAAGTGCTCCGACGAACGGCCAGTCTTTTTTATTCCGTTTCCTGCACTACCCGGGCGCCGCGTAGCGGTGAAGTAAACGCCGAACATTATCAGTTTCTTTCACATTCCGATTTTCTCGCGAGACTCGAGGCCGGCGATTTTCTGGAACACGCACAGGTGCACGGAGATTTTTATGGCACATTGCGCCAGCCTGTCCTGACGAATTTGAAGAACGGGGTCGATGTCCTGATCGATATCGATACTCAGGGCGCCGCCATCATCCGCAAATGCGATGATGCAACAATTCGCCAGGCTCTCGCTGATGTTTTTATTATGCCCCCCGATTTGGATGAGTTGCGGCGACGTTTGCGCAAACGCGGAAGTGAAACTGAGGCGCAGATCGATCGTCGCTTGAAAACCGCGGCACGAGAGATGCAATTATGGCGTGATTACCGCTACACTATCGTTAGCGGATCAGTCGAAGAAGATTTGGAAAAATTCCGCGACATCATGGCCGCAGAGAGTTATTTGAGCCGCCGCTTGAAAGTTAAACATGGAAAAAAATTCGAAGCGCAGAGTTGATAAAACTACTCCGCGAAAAGTGGTACGTATCGCCGCTGGCAAAAAAACGATCGTGCTCGGTGTCACCGGATCGATCGCCGCGTATAAATCTGCTGAGCTGGCCAGTCTACTCGTCAAGCAGGGCCACGACGTTTTTGTCGTCATGACACAGGATGCGACCGAATTCATTTCGCCACTCACTCTGCAAACTCTTTCCAAAAATCCGGTAACCACGAGCTTCTATGACGAAAAAGAAAGCTGGCGACCCGGTCACATCGACCTCGCGGACCGCGCGAACCTGCTCCTGATCGCCCCCGCGACGGCGCACATTATCGCTGAACTTGCGCACGGCCTTGCTGATCACCCGCTGGCAGCGATCGCACTCGCCACGCGCGCGCCGATTCTGCTCGCGCCGGCCATGAACGGAAAAATGTGGCAGCATCCCGCGACAGCGGAGAATGTGGAGAAACTGCAAACGCGCGGCGTTGAATTTATCGGGCCCGAAGAAGGAATGCTGGCATGCGGTTACGAAGGAATTGGTCGGCTCTGGAAAGTCAATGATATCGCGTTCCGCGCGGAGTTCCTGCTCGCACGCCAGGATAATTTGATCGCGTGAAATTTCTCATCACGGCCGGGCCTACGCGCGAGCCGATCGATCCGGTTCGTTACATTTCAAATCGTTCATCGGGCAAAATGGGCTACTCGATCGCGGAAACAGCGCTTGAGGCCGGGCACGACGTCATTTTAATTTCCGGCCCGGTCAACATCGATCCGCCGCCGCACGCAAAATTCGTTTCCGTTTCCACCAGTGACGAAATGTTTGATGCAGTGCATCAGCACGCGGACAAATGCGACATATGCGTGCTGTGCGCCGCCGTCGCGGATTACAAGCCGGCTGCAGTTTCGCCGACAAAAATCAAAAAGCGTGGCGAAAGAATTTCGCTCAAGCTAATTCGGACCCGCGACATCCTCGATTCGTTAGGTCATCGGCAGGATCGCCGATTCCTTGTTGTCGGTTTCGCGGCGGAAACAAATGACCTGGAACAAAACGCCATGCAAAAACTGCGCGACAAAAATTGCGACCTCATGATTGCGAACGATGTGAGTAGCGCAAATTCAGGAATGGAAAGCGACGTGAATGAGGTGACGGTTCTCTTTCAAAACGGCAAACGACAGAAAATTTCTCGCGCGCCAAAAAAAAATCTTGCGCGCGACCTCGTAAAAATTTTTCAAATTCTGCAACAAAAATGTTTGACAAAAAAAATGTGACGATTACTGAAACGCAATCAAGTGAAGTGCAATCATTCCCAACTCTTCACGATTTCCGCGCGTTGCGGATTGAAAGGGGGGAATTAGTCGATGGC